>VYLI01000002.1_pt2 | contig 49941 bp, 38 predicted proteins | sample 5109511 | NCBI WGS metagenome assembly VYLI01 (sample SAMN12291808, study PRJNA351875) | freshwater metagenome | isolation source: freshwater lake | place: USA: Michigan, MSU1 Lake | collected 2011-08-19
AAACCCCTTACTATCTGTTGTCAAGGTTCAGTTTTTAGCTTGGTTATCGCTTTTTCCATTGTAGCTTAAAGCCGTCCTAAAAGGACGGGGTTTTAACCCAAATTTTCGATAAATGCTTACTAACCCATTGAAAAACTACTACTATCATAGCCCACGGAATCCTACAGTTGAGGGATAGGCGGTAAAATTTAACATTGTGTGACGATTGGCCTTATAGGTATCGGCAAGGGACTTGTAGGCAGAATTCGTCATGGGTGGCTCTAGTAGTACCAGTTGGGGGTTAGCCCTAAACGAGTATTGATAAAAACACAGTCTAGGGTCGCCAAAACGCCGTCTTCCCCACGGTAGGTATCGCCAATATCCCAGAGACGAAAGCCTAGGGGCTGTAGCCAACAAATGATTTCAGTTAACAGAGGCGTGTTTTTGCCATAGCCTCGATAGAGCCAACACTCTAGCAGGAGAATGTCCACTCTTGGCAGGGTGTTAATCGCCCCTTTCAGAATAGACAGTTCGTAGCCTTGGGTATCGATTTTAATGACTTGAGGATGAGGTAAACTGAGGGATGCAATCATCTCATCGACCGTGGCCATGGCCACGGTCGCAGTGGTTACATCTAGTCCTGTGTTACTTAAATCTAAAGCACTACTGGCCACCAGATTGGGGAAGATATTCATGGTGACTTCGCCACTTTTTTCGCCTAAAGCTAGGGTATGAAGCTGAAAATTCGGGTATGAACGGAGATTTTCTTGGATAATCGCTTGATAGGCGGGAGCATAGTTGATTAGAGGCTCAAATAGATGAAATTCCGCCGTGGGAAGCACTTCATGGATGTCTTTTGACCAAGAGCCATCAGAAGCACCAACATCAAAGATAACTTGCGGTTGATAGCCCAAGTTTTTCAGTCTTTGAAATACTTCCATATCCAATTGGGCAAATCTAGCTTTGGTTTTATAGGTTTCCCCCACGGATTTATAATCGGGATTTTCAACCATTGTTCTTTCCTTGGCTAGGTTACTTAATGGCAATGTAGGTATGGGCAGCTGCTAAAAGCTCATCTTTTGTATAACCTTTTGCATTTAGTTCCTCCAGAATTTCATCGGTTAATAAGTTCTCGCCGTCCTGCCAAATTTCATTTCTGATGATGTAGGAAACATCCAAAGGTTCAACCGCTTTTAGGTATTGAGTTGATGGTCGGAAATTAAAATAATCAGAAAACATAAAATTTACTAAATTTTCTGCGTAGCTATTTTGGTCGTCTTTAATTAAAGGTACAGAAAGTAAATTAAGTTTTTCCAGCAGCTCAACAAAGGGGACTATATCCTGAAGAGTTTTATGTTGGTTAAGGTACTCTAATATTTGATTTTTTGCTAATCTTAAGTGAATCCAGGGATAATCTGAAAACAAGCCATACTGATGATGACCATAGTAAGAATTCCACAGGGGCGAACCAACACAGTAAATTAATCCTCCCGGTTTAGTCACACGAAACATTTCAGCAAAGGCGGCTTCAATGTTAAGAATATGCTCCATTGTTGCAGCCGAAAAGACTAGATCATAATAGTTATCAGGTCGAGACGTTGCTTCGGCTGACTCCTTAAAATAGGTGACCTTCTCGTTAACAAATCCCGTCCCAATTTCTGCACAGATATCAAGTCCATGTACTGCGGCTGACTGAAGAAAAAGTTGACAGTCCCTACCATCATTACAGCCAACAATTAGGACTTTTTTTGTGTGCAGTTTATGACTCGGCACATACTTGAGACAATCTCCGACATAATAGTCTAAATATCCCATAAATATCCTGACAATTAATAAGTGACTTAGGCGTAGTACCAATCGGGCATTAGGCCAGATTTAGGGTTGATAAAAAAGCAGTCCAATGTGGCTAAAAGTCCCTCTTCATTGCGATAGGGGTCTCCCACATCCCAAAGTCGAAAGTTATAGGACAACAACCAGTCAACAATTTCAGTTAACAGGGGAGTGTTTAGTCCGTAGCCTCGATAGAGCCAACATTCTAGAACTAAAATATCCACATGAGGCATGGAGGCTTGACTGTAAATTTTTCCAGGAGGAAAAATCGGGGGCAGGAAAAACCCTCTTAACTATGGCTCAATTTTCCCTTCCCGAAATGGTCATTAAAGACTGTTAAATCCTGTCTCTTGCTCTCCAACTTGGTACTTGGCCTATCGGATATCCGGGAAGAAAATAGACTGTTCTTCTTTTCCTCGCACGGCAAAGACTAGACGGGTTAGGAAAGTCAAGCCACTCTAGTTCTCATAGTACCAAATTGGGGAAATACCGGACTGAGTATTTACAAAAATACAATCTAATGTGGTTAGCACTCCCGCTTGATTGCGATAGGCATCGGCCACATCCCAAAGCCGAAAGTTAAAAGATAATAACCAATCGGCGATTTCGGTTAAGAGGGGAGTTTTTTGGCCATAGCCCCGATAGAGCCAGCACTCGAGAAAGAGAACATCGACTTTAGCTAGGGTTTTAACGGCCCCTTTAAGTATAGACAACTCCGAGCCTTGGGTATCAATTTTGATCACTTGGGGATGGGGTAAACCAAGTCGGGCAATTGCGTCATCAATTGTTAACATTTGCACCGAGATGGGAGTGGTGGGCTGACTATCATCACCAGTCTGCAAGAGGCTACTGCTCACCACGTCCGTGGAAACATTCATCGTCACCTCGCCGGAGGTTTCACCTAGGGCGTATTTGTGTAGATGAAAGGAGGGATAGACTCGCAGAATTTCTGAGATTAATTCCCGATAGTCGCTGCTGTAGTCGATGAGGGGTTCAAAGAGATAAAATTCAGCTTCCTGCAGCACTTGTTTGATATAATAAGACCAGCCACTATTAGAAGCACCCACATCAAAGATCACCCCTGGTGTGTAACCTAGGTTTTGTAGTCGTTTAAATACCTGTCGATCCAACTGGAGGACTTGAGGATCTAAGTCATCAAGCATTTTTTGATAATCAGACCTTAATTGCAGTTTTTCAGAGTTCATATCCTTTGAATTACTTCGGGTTTATCTTTTTCGGTACAATTTCATCCCATAAGTGCCTGTATCTAACTGTTCTCCTGTATCGTACCACTGGGGGAGTGAGTCGCCAACAATTTCTGCTAATCCGGGATTCCAAGACGCTCTAACACTGGCTCTAGGATCAATGACAATTAATGAAAGATTATCCCTATCCTCTGGTGTCATCTGCCCATTATAAAGGGGGAAATAAACTCGTTTAGCCCGAGACTTGAGGGCGTAGAATGTTTGAAAATCAGCATAGATGTGATCCTGAGGATTAATTTTGTTATCGAGAAAGTTTTGTACTTTAGTATAGTCATTGTTCTCCCATTGTTGTAAGGTAATTTGCGCTAGGGAAGGTAGTCCTAGTAAGTTGGCATACAATAATAAAACTAAAAAAGCTATACTAATAATTGTCGTCTGAATTTTGCCCGTATTTTTTTCTAAAATATTATTAAAACTCCAGCAAATACAAATGATCAAGGGAAACATCGACATCCAACTATAATAAAGTGGATATTTCCCCAGAAAACACATAGTAGTGGGTATGGTAATAACGGTGATCAAAGCAAAAAAGGAAGGAGAACGCCACCGGAAAGATTTGGTCAATAGTTCATAAAATATCAAGATGAGCAGCAGTAGTGACAGTGGGGGAAAAGACGGATGCAAGCATCCACCACACACATAATCTTTCTGGTCAAAAAGTTTGCTCACTCTGGAAAATATTATATCAATGACAGTTCTGTTAAGGTTGGCATTGGCAACACTATGACCCAAAGTCATACTAACAAAATCATCCCAAACACCATTAGTTGAGTAAAGTGCATAAAGAAATAACATTCCTAAAATAAATCCCCCACCTAGGGCGACAAATTCCCGCCAAAATCGCTGAAAGTTGAAAAGGAGTAGGATACCGCCAAAAATTGTCGCAAAGACCACTGCTGACAATCCAGAAAGGGGAAAGAAAAATCCAATAATTGTCATAGTAAGCCATCGGATTTTAGCATCTTTTATTAAAAAAGCCACCAAAACCAGTGCTGATAAGAAAATGCAGGAAGTGTCGTACCTTCCCGATATATAAATAAAGGTAATTCCTGTTGGCAAAAGACAACTAACCACTAAGATGATTCTTAGCCAAGAAAACCTAATTAAAGGCAATTTCTTGATGAATAACCAGATTACAGTGATGCTAAGAAGCATTAAAACATAATTAAAAAGCCTAACTTTTTCAATACTAAATCCCAAAACTTTTATCCATAAAGCCAGCAAAACAGTATAAAGAAAAGAAGTGCTAACATGGAACTCTTGATCATTTTGATGATACCAAGCAGCCGAGGTAAAACTGTCGTATAAAGCTAGATTAGCTGCTGGTTCTGCTAATACTACTTCATCTATCCACACGGGTTGTAATCTAGGTCCCAAGAATATGCTTACTAGCAAAAAAGCAATTCCTAAACCGATGAGAATTAAAATTTCACTGGTTAAGGATATATTTTTTTTTATAATCATCACTCACCTACCAGTTAGTCTATGAAAAATATAATTGACTCCTAAGTTTCTAAGCAGAAAAATAAGTGGCTGGCATAACGGAAGCAGACCAAAGTAAGGCTTGATGGAAGACATGATAATCTTGGAAAAAGAAAACATTGCCCCAAGAATTATCGAGGGAATAGGCAGAATTACAGTAATAACTAACGTCGGAACTGCCCCAAATACGATAGATAACTAGATGCCAATGATAATCTCTTTCCTTCATGGCATTAACTAAATCTGGTAATTGATTCATCGCTCCCGAACGACCAAAGGGGAAATTTTGATCCCAAAATTCCGCAACTACCACAGGATAACGATAGTTGCCCATACCTTTGATCACTTCTAAATCAAAGCCTTCTGTGTCAATTTTAACTAAACCAATATCTTTAGGTAGTTCCTCGGTATCGTGGAGACTGGCTAGGGTTTTAACGGTGACGGAAATAGTGTCGGTAAATACTAAACCTTCCGAAAGAGAATGCTTGGTTAAACTGCTATAAAAGCTGGCATCTTGATAGGTGTTGTCTGGGGTTTCATCGGTGGCTATATGGAGTTCTTGGGTTTGATTTTCGGAACCGAGAGCAAAGGGAAAAAGCCGAAAGTTAGGATGATCACCGAGGCGATTTTTGAGCTTATCGATGACGGGAGGAAAAGGTTCAAAGGCATAAACTTGATAACCAGCTTGTAGGAGACGACTAGAAACATCGCCACGATTAGCACCAATATCTACTGCAAGACGATGGGGAAGATAGGAATATAAATAAGTCATTAATTCGATGTCTAAATCTTGGAAATATTTTTGATCGATAATGACTTTGTATTTTTGAGCGTGGATATCTTCCAATATTTTCTGGTTATCTTCTTGAATTTTTTGAATAACACTGAGAATAAAGTCAATCTGCTGGTGATTGCTGGCTGCGTTTTTTTGGATAGTATCAAGAATTAATCCGCTTTGCTGGTAGGTAGTTTTTTGGGAATCTTCGTGATTTTTTAGCAGGGTATTCAGAATCAATTCCCCTTTTTGTTTCCAGTCTTCCGTTAATAATTGGAGATTTTTAACTATATCTACGGAAAACTTGAGCAAAAAGGCTTGATTTTCCATTGATAAATCAGCCTTTCGCCTGGTTTCTGCATTTTCTTGTCGGATTTGCTCCGTGGAGTTATTAAGTTGGTCAACTTTAAAATCTAAGGGATCAAGCTGATTAAGTTTTTCGAGTTTTTGAATTTGTTCGAGTTGGACATGACTGAGGGAATCGAGTTTTTCTAGAAATAAATCTTTGACTGCTTTAACTCGCTGAACTATTTTATTTTTGGCTAATAATTGTTTCATCATTTTGGCTAGTGATTAGGTAAATTGTATTAAGCTTGACTGGGAGAATTTTCAATTTTGCGGCTAGTTTCAGGAACTAACAAATCTTGGCGAATAAAAACCACTTCCTTTTGGAGGAGGGTGCCATCAATGGGGGATCTCCATTCGCCGGTTTCGTCATAATAACGGAAACCAAGCTGAGCCAAAAGATTAAGCATTTCATTGAAAACGAGAGCGTCCTGATCATAGCGAATAAAGGAAAGTTCAGCAACGACTAAATCCACCTGAGCGATCAATTCTTTGGCTCCTTCTAAGACTATATGCTCGGCACATTGCACGTCTAATTTTAATATTCCTCTGCCAGAAATTTGCTGATCTTTTGCCACCTGATCGAGGGTTTTTACTGCCACTGTAATCGTTTCATAGTTTCTAAAATCGGCGGGAGTGAGCAAGGAACTACCGTACAAATCGGGGGAAACTTGAAAACTTAACTGACCAGCTTGATTAGAAATGGCAATTTCTAGTAATTCGGCTTTAGGAATATTACAGATATAGTAATTTCTGGCCGATTGCTCGTATTTTGAGATTAGCGGATCGATGAGGATAAAGCGAGCTTCAGGGAATAATTGACTGGCGGTATGAGACCAAATACCGTGGGAAGCTCCCACATCAACCACAAAATCAGGCTGATATTTTTGCCCTCGTAAACGTCGCATGACTTGATAGACTTGAGCATAATCTTTATAAATAATTGAGGGAACGGGGGGTTCAATAAAGTGAACTAAATCGATCGGCGATCGAGGTAAAATCGCTTCAAATCTGTCATCGACTGCCTGTTCTTTTTCTAGGGACTGCCACACCCATTGATCAATCCCTTGATCGGAGAATTTTGCCGCTACTTTAACGGCATTTTCTCGCATTCTTTGCTGATTTTCAGGGTTAAGAACATAGTCCACGGCTGCTCCCAAACTTTCAGGTGTATAATCACAAACCACACCGATTTGAAAGCGATTAATAAAGTTAGCCGCCGAGGTTTTATTACTGCCTAAAAGAATTACCGGGGTGTTAGCGGTGGCCAGGTTAAAAATAATCCGGCCGGGTAAACTAAGACGAGACAATTCTGTACGATCATCTCTTTCGTCCATGGTTCCCGTGGGAACAATAACAAAGGGATATGCTTGTAGTTGTTGTCCTAGTTGTTCTTCGGCATAAAGTCCTTGGCTATAAAGTCCCCATTTTTCTAATTCTGCGGGAGATTCTTTGAGCCAATAATAGTTAGAATTGCCATACCAATCTAGTTTAATCCCTGCCCCTTGAATACTTTCGAGAAGCGATTGGAACCATTGGGGACTCCAAATGCTCCCTAATAAAGCTCCCCATTTTTCTTGACAGCGTTGGGGAGAAACTTGGGCAACTTCACTATTAATGAGACGGTGGGGAAGGATCGCCGGTAGGAGCCAAAATTTGTAGCCGTACTTATTCTCGTAAGCGTCGCGCAGTTCGGGATGGGTGGCAAAACGAACGGAACATTTGCTTAAAAACTCTTTCATTAAAGCATCGGGAATCTCCTGAACGCAGATATTCTGATCGTCCATGATGTAGGTGGCAAGGGGAACGTTAAATAATTCCTTAATAGCGATCGCTGTCAGAATGTCGCTGGCGTAATAAGGGACACAAAAAACGCTCTCAATCTGGTTGTGTCCAAGAGTTTGTAGCACTGACTGAAAGACTTGCGCTCGCGATAGTTCCCGGTGATCGAGAAGAAGACTGAAAGCCCCAAAATTCTGTTCACCTCCGTAGTGATCAGCGGAACGTATGGAAATAATTTGACGATTATCAGGAAAGATTCTTTTTACTAGGGCCCCTGTGCCGTGCTGTTGATTGACTTCACAGGGGGTAATGACAGCATTGCCGCAGATGTAGTGGTTCTGGAAGATAGCAAAGCGATCATCGATGGGTTTTCCCTGTTCTAATGATCGCCAGAGCCAATCGTCAAAATGATCGGCTTTTAAACTTTTGGCTAATTGATGACTAGCCTGACGAAGTTTTAGTTGATAGTTATAGGTGCTGAGTTTGGCGATTTCTGTTAAGAAACTTGCGGCGGCATAATCACAGACAGAACCGAGATTATACCCTTGCACAAATTTAGCTGCAGCACTATCCTTCTGACCGACCACCAGAATGGGGGTGTTAGCGGCAGCGACGATAAAAGGGATGCGGGAGGGTAAGCTCAAATAGGAGAATTCTGGCCGATCCTGTTCTTCTGGGGAACTGCCAGTGGGAACAAGAGCAAAAGGAGCTTGACGTAGGTGGTTAATTAGGTCAGCTTGGGGACAGTACCCTTGAAAGAAAACTCCATCCTGCGCTAATTCTTCCTCTTGGAATTGCAACCATTGACGATTGGGATTACCATACCAATCAATTTTTATTTGGGATTCCCGACACAATTGACGCAGTTTTTCTAACCAATTCTGAGACCAAATATTACCAATTAAAATGCCTCGCCCCATCAGATCAGGCATGACAATTTCAGGGGGAAACAGATAGCTTTCGACGACGGGAGGGATAAACCAGATTTTCTGCCCATATTTTTTTTCATAGGCTTGGCACAAGGGCAGAGAAATGCCTAAAATTAGATCGCTGCTATCGAGTAATTTCTGAACGGCTTCATCGTCAACGCCATCAACATAGACATTCTGATCATCCATCAGGTAGGTACAAACCGGGACTTGAAAGAGAGATTTAATCGCTGTGGCTACAAAAAAATCTTCGATAAAGTAGGGAATTACTAGGACTCTTTTCGGTTTTAAATAAATAAATAAATTTTGGATTTTTACTAAAATTTCCCCGTAGGAACAACCGCGCACATCTAGACAAAAATTATGGATGCCAAAATCCTGCTCCCCTCCGTAGAGATTAGTGGTTCGTAAGGAGACTATGCCACTGGTATCAGGAAAAACTCTTTTTAAAAGAACTCCCACCCCGTGCTGTTCATTGATTTCGTTTGAAGATACTATAATATCATAACTTTCCTGGAATTTGTCGGCAAAATTATTTAAGTCGTTTAACGACAAACTAAGTTCTTTTTGTAGTTCCTGATAAGAGATGATCATAATGATTAATTTTAATAGGCTTTAACTATAGACATTCCCTTGCCTCTGACAGATTTTCTCGGAAAAATAAAGTATAACTTCATTTTGCCTACTACACCGTCATCAAGATAACTGCCGTTTTTTTCTTGGTTATCTCTCTATAAATTTTATATTTTTGGATATACCCTGTCAAGTTCATTCTCATCCATCCCACAAAAACGAGATTGATCCCTGCAAGGCTTAATGTTTTAATATTGTTCATCTCCTTTTTACTAACTTCGGCAACCGCTCTCACCATGACCTTTTTATATCGCTTTTTGTTTCCCCATCGGGAATTATCATCTTGCCTTGGCAGACTAGAACTGATGCACCACCCACAGAAACTTCCGTAATGTCACGGTGGTTTTTCTGAAACTTTAATTGTAAACTGCTGGGTCTGCCCATTTCCACTCCTTGGATTATTGTCCATTGATTCACCCCTTCCCTAGAAGATTCTAAGGCCCCTAGATACCCAGCTAAAGCGGCCACAGCCGAACCGGTAGCCGGATCTTCCATAACTCCTAAACCGGGGGCAAACATTCGCCCATAGAGACGAGATTGGGGTGATTCTGGGTCAAAACAGCAGACAAAAAGGGAATTAGCGGCGGATTGGCCTAATAATGATGACCAAAGACCTAAATTAACTCTGATTCTCCCTAAAATATCTCGGTTTCTAACGGGGATGAATAAAAAAGGGAGACCGCAGGAAAAGGCGCGGGGGGGATAACCGGGTAAGAAATCGGCAACGCTTAGGGAAAGAATCGCCGCTAAATCATCGAGAGCATAAGTATCCGTCACTAATTCTGGCAATTGTGCCACTTTTAACTCACTATAGACGGGTTTTTCCCCGTCCCTGCTAATTTTTACCGGTACTAAACCGACTCCTTCCTCCAGATAAATCGTGGTTTCTTGGTGGGGGGGAATAGCAGCGATTAGGGCTAAAATATAGGCTGTGCCGACGGTAGGATGACCAGCAAAGGGTAATTCGGTACTGGGGGTAAATATCCGGACTTTTTTAGTGCCTTGGGGCGTTTCTGGCGGAAAAACGAAGACTGTCTCCGAGAAGTTAAATTCGGCGGCGATTTTTTGCATCTGGGTGCGGGTTAATCCAGATGCTTCCGGAAAAACCGCCAGGGGATTACCGCCAAAAATGCGATCGCTAAAAACATCGGCGGTATAGTAGGAATAGGTAGGCACGCGGGGAATAGGGCAACAATTATCGGAGAATTTTCTTATCTTACACCTATTTTCACCAGTTACCGCCCCGGCGCTCTGTCTAGGGATAGATTCTCCTTGTCAGTCCTGTTGGTTTCTATTAAGAAATAATTAAAATACAGAGTTTTTCATAAAGATAAGGTATGTCTTGATAGGGCATCGTCTCGGAGTCTCCTAATAACTGCTATAGCCTCTACTACTTATTCGGTTCTAATCTGGCTAATAAACTGACTAACTTATCTCTGACGGAATTGTGAGTGTATTCGTCTTCAGGGTGAGGTTTTTGATTGGGTTGTTGAAAATAGGGACGTTCCCCGTATAATTGTCCCCATTTCACATCGACTCGGTGTACTAATTCATAGAGTAATTCTTGATTGTCTAAAATTTCTTCTAGGATTAACTGTAAAGCTTGAACAGGATTATCTAAATTTTGACTGACTTTGGTTAATTCTTCATCAACGATAAGCTGTAAAATTATCTGCAAAGCTCCCGAAGAATCCCCTAAATTAGCGGCAATAAACTGTTTAATTTCAGTCTTTACCTGCACTAATTTGGGGACGGGAGATTCCCCTTTGAGGAAATCCGCCCCCTCTTGAGCGATAAAATCTGCTAGGGTAAACTCGCGCCTTTCGATGATATCTTGGGAAAAATCCGGTTCTTCAGGTGTCATAAACTAAAAAGATTAGCGATAATAGAATCTAAGACTTATTGTGACATTTTTAGGAATATCTATGGGCATCGATCGCAGAGAGTTTCAGCACCGTCGTCAGCAGGTAATGGAAAAAATCGGCAATGGAACCGCAATTTTTCGCAGTGCGCCCATGGCGGTCATGCACAATGACGTAGAATACACCTATCGTCAGGATAGTGACTTTTTTTACCTGACAGGATTTAATGAACCGGATGCGGTGGCGATTTTAGCACCCCATCACCCCGAACATCAGTTTATCCTGTTTGTGCAGCCAAAAGACCCAGAAAAAGAAACTTGGACCGGCTATCTCCACGGTGTGGAAGGAGCAAAGGAGATTTTTGGTGCTGATGAGGCCTATTCTATCCAAGAATTGGAGGAAAAATTACCCCAATATCTCGAAAAAGCCGAACGAATTTATTATCATCTCGGACGGGACAAAACTTTTAATACAAACGTTCTTAATCACTGGCAAAAATTAATCGCCACTTTTCCCCGTCGCGGCACCGGACCGACTGCTTTAGAGGATACTAATTTTATTCTCCATCCTTTGCGCTTACTGAAAACCGAGGCCGAATTGGACAATATTCGCAAAGCAACCGCTATTTCGGCCCAGGCACATAATCGCGCCAGAGAATTCACCAAAGTTGGTCACTATGAGTATCAAATTCAAGCGGAAATTGAGCATACTTTTCGTCTAGAAGGGGGGATGGGTCCTGCTTATCCTTCTATTGTTGCTAGTGGTGCTAATGCCTGTATTCTGCACTATATCAACAATGATCGCCAAGTACAAGAAAATGAGCTTTTGTTAATTGATGCCGGTTGTGCCTACAATTACTATAACGGTGATATTACCCGCACTTTTCCCGTTAATGGTAAATTTACCCCCGAACAAAAAATTATCTATGAAATTGTTCTAGAAGCTCAATTAAAGGCGATTGAAGTGGTAAAAACTGGTAATCCTTATAATCTCTTTCATGACACAGCCGTGAGGACAATTGTGGAAGGATTAGTGGATTTAGGGCTATTGGTTGGCCCCATTGATGAGATAATTAAAGAGGAAAAATATAAGCCTTTTTATATGCACAGAACCGGCCATTGGTTAGGATTAGATGTCCATGATGCAGGAGGTTATAAAGTTAACGAAGAAACTTGGCAAACTTTGCAGCCCGGTCATGTTTTAACCGTGGAACCGGGGATTTATATCGCTCCCGATATTAAAGCTGCTGAAGGACAGCCGGAAGTGCCGGAAAAATGGCGGGGTATCGGTATCCGTATCGAAGATGATGTGTTAGTTACTGCCACAGGAAATGAGGTTTTAACTGCAACAGTTCCCAAAAAAGTTGAGGATATCGAATCTAAGTAAAAAGCTAGGTGTTAAAAATTGTCAGATTCCCCCTAACCCCCTTATTAAGGGGGGATCAAAGGCAAAATTTATCTTCAAAGGAGATTCAATTAAGTTTTTTCTAGAGATTATCATGATTGCTACCAAAGAAAAATTATATACCTTTGCGGAATATTTAAATTATCGGGACTCCACAGATAATAAATACGAATTATTTAACGGAGAATTAATTTCTATGCCTCCCGCTAGTGGCTTTCATGCTTTGATACTTAGATCTATATTTAAGGTGTTAGAAAGGGAAATAGAGAGGCTACAATTAGACTGGCAAGTTATGCCCGCTACGGTGGGAATTCGCACCGATAAAGCTAAATCGAGAATTCCAGATTTAATGATTTTAACTGCCGAACAATGTCAAGAGATTAGAAATATGACCACAGCAGTGATTGAATTTCCTCCCCTGTTAGTTGTAGAAATTGTTAGCCCCGGTAATGCCGATGATGACTACCGTTATAAGCGTTCAGAATACGCAGTGAGAGGCATTCCTGAATACTGGATTATCGATACTATTGCTCTAAAAATATCAGTTTTAACCCTGATTTCGGGATTTTATGAACTGGCAGAATTTAACAACAAAGATAGAATAATATCGGTAACATTTCCCGATTTACAATTAACCCCTCAAATGGTCTTTGAATAGTAAAATATTGGCGGGAGGTTATCATGATTGCTACCCAACAAAAAATATATACCTTTGCAGAATATTTAAATTATCAGGACTCCACAGATAATAAGTACGAATTATTTAACGGAGAATTAATTTCCATGGCTCCCGCTAGTGGCTTTCATGCTTTAATTCTTGCCTTTCTTTATGATTATTTAATAGCAGAAATTAAAAGATTAAATCTAACTTGGAAAGTTATGCCCGCTACGGTGGGAATTCGCACCGATAAAGCTAAATCGAGAATTCCAGATTTAATGATTTTAACTGCTGAACAATGTCAAGAGATTAGAAATATGACCACAGCAGTAATTGAATTTTCTCCCCTCTTAGTTGTAGAAATTGTTAGGCCCGGTAATGCCGACGATGACTACCGTTATAAGCGTTCAGAATACGCAGTGAGAGGCATTCCTGAATACTGGATTATCGATCCTATTGCTCTAAAAATATCAGTTTTAACCCTGATTTCGGGATTTTATGAACTGGCAGAATTTAACAACGAAGATAGGATAATATCGGTGACATTTCCCGATTTACAATTAACTCCTCAAATCGTATTTGCCCAGTAGCATTATTAACGATTATGACTATCCCCTTAGAAATCCAACAACGTTGCCAACAACTAAAAACAGAACTACAAAGAGCCAGTTATGCTTATTATGTTCTCGATGATCCTTTTATACCCGATAGCGTTTATGATCAACTTTATCGGGAATTAGAGGACATAGAAAAGCGTTATCCTCAATTAATCACCACCGATAGTCCCACCCAAAGAGTCGGGGATAAAATCTCTAGTCAATTCGTTTCTGTTCGTCATAATATTCCCCTGTATAGTCTCGAAAATGCCTTTAACCTCGAAGAATTAAATAAATGGGGCAGCCGTTGGCAAAGATATGTAAATGAAACTCAAGATACAGAATATGTGTGTGAATTAAAAATCGATGGTTCCGCATTAGCTTTAACCTACGAAAACGGTTTTTTCGTCAGAGGTGTTACTAGAGGAGATGGAGTCACTGGTGAAGATATTACCCCCAATGTGCGGACAATTCGCTCTATTCCTTTACGCTTAAATATAGATAATCCCCCAGCAATTGTGGAAGTGCGCGGCGAAGCTTTTTTACCCCTCGATACCTTCGATAAAATCAATCAAGAAAGAGAAGAAAAGGGTGAATCTCTCTTTGCTAATCCCCGCAATGCGGCAGCAGGAACCCTACGACAACTAGATCCGAAAATAGTTGATAAAAGACGCTTACAATTTTTTGCCTATACCCTGCATTTAGACGATAACAATATCACTACTCAATGGCAATCCTTAGATAGATTAGAAACCATGGGATTTCTGGTTAATCCCCACCGTCAACTCTGTCCATCCCTGCAAGAAGTGGCGCAATACTATCAAGATTGGCAAGAAAAACGTCATCAATTAGCCTACATGACCGATGGTGTCGTAGTCAAAATCAACGATTTACAGCGACAAAATCGGTTAGGATTCACTCAAAAATTCCCCCGGTGGGCAATCGCTTTAAAATATCCTGCCGAAGAAGTCCCCACAGTAGTTAAAGATATTATCGTTAATGTGGGACGCACCGGTGCGGTTACACCCATGGCGGTGATGGAACCGGTACAAGTCGCAGGAACCACCGTACAACGCGCTACTTTACATAATAGCGATCGAGTGGCCGAATTAGATATCCGCATCGGTGACACGGTAATTATCCGCAAAGCGGGGGAAATTATCCCAGAAGTGGTGAGAATACTGCCCGAATTGCGTCCTCCCCAGACTTTACCCTTCCAGATGCCCACTAATTGCCCTGAATGTCAATCTCCCCTAGTTCGTCCGGTGGGGGAAGCGGTGACGCGCTGTGTCAATAGTTCCTGTCCGGCGATTTTGCGGGGAAGTGTAGTACACTGGGCTAGTCGCGATGCCCTCGATATCCGGGGATTAGGGGAAAAAGTGGTGATTTTGCTGATTGAACAGGGATTAGTTACCGCCATTTCTGACCTCTACAGCCTCGAAAAAACGGAAATTGCCAAATTAGACCGAATGGGCGAGAAATCAGCCTTAAATTTGATTACAGCTATGGCTCAGAGCAAAAATCAAAGCTGGTCGAGGGTACTTTATGGGCTAGGAATTCGCTATGTGGGCAGCGTTAACGCCAAAATTCTCGCCGAAAGTTTTCGGACTGTGGAGGAGTTAGCTAACGCCAGCGTGACTAATTTAGCCTCTGTCTATGGTATCGGTGAAGAAATCGCTCAATCGGTCTATGATTGGTTTAGAATCGAGGCTAATCGGGATTTAGTCGCTAAATTACAGGCAGCGGGTTTACAATTTGCCGCAGCAGCAAAAACCACCACCACTAAAGCCACCTTAGCAGGGAAAACCTTTGTGATTACTGGCACTTTACCAACTCTCAAACGGGAGGAGGCCAAAGAATTAATCGAAAAAGCTGGGGGGAAAGTGACGGGTTCTGTCAGCAAAAAAACCGATTATTTAGTGCTAGGAGAAGCGGCGGGTTCTAAGCTAGAAAAAGCCCTAGAATTGGGCATTACTCAGCTAACCGAAGCACAATTACTCGAATTAATCGAAGTCGGAAAAGTCTAGTAAAATCTGGATGGATTATTTCATCAACATAAAAGACAAGTTCATCCTTAAAAAATATCAACCGAACTGGGCGATAAACCTGATTTAATCCAGAAACAAACTCATCAGATAAACAGTAAATTTCTAACGACGAGAAAAGTAACATTATATTAAGTAAATATCTCTAGTTAAGGACTTTTTGCTATTCTGAGGAATAGGTACATAGTGCTAGTCCTCACGGATATTCAAACTCTCTCTAACTTTTTATAGAAAAACATAAATAACAGGGGGTTATAGTAATGATAACTTCAGATGTGGCTTCTTTGATTATCGGCATTGAAGAAAATGTGCGGGCAGAAAGCGCATATTATGGCAAGCCGGTCGAATGGCGAGAAAAATATCAAACGTGGCATTATGGAATTGGATTATCGGACACGCATTTCTTTAGTTTAGGAACTCTAGAAAAACAAGAACTGCAACTCCTAAAACGCCACGATATTCGTGATTTTGACCTGAGAATTCTTCCTGATGTTAAATCACCCTTTGAAAGCGACGAAGTTATAGAACGACTTAAATATGCTTTGAGATGGTTAGATGATTTACCAGAAAACTCATCTCAGAAAACAATTACAGGTAAGGGATTGGCTTTCCAGATATTGACAGGCAATCCAGATTATGAATATTCTAGAGATACAAAACCAATTCCCCCCGACCTAAGTTATGAGGATTATTTAAAGCAAAGTTGTCCGAAACTGAAGCCTAGTAAATATTTTCTTAAGAATCCTCAAGTTTGGGCTTATATGTTTTTGTTTATTTTTGTTTTATTTGCTGCAATTTTAACTCCTCCTTTATTTGATTTGATAAAAAATTTAATTGGTTCAATACCTTGGCTTAAAAATATAGATAATCTAGTTGAAAATATATCAAAAATATTGTTTTTCTTGTTAATTTTTATCATATCTTTCTTGCTTTGGAGGGTTTTTGTAATTATATCAAATTTTAAATGGTCGGGCTTTCAGAAAAAAAGTTTTTGGGATTGGCTACAATTATTGATAATACCCTTAATGTTAGCCCTGGGTGCTTTCTATCTGAATTCTGCAGCCGACTTTAGAGATTATCAAATTGCACAAGAGCAGAAACATCAGGAGATTCTGACGGATTATTTTTCCAAAATGCAAGATTTAATTGTAGAGACAAAAAAAAGCAAACAAACACCCGGTTCTAAAGAATCAAATTCAGAGGAAAGGTTACTGACAGAATTTAGATCGACTGCTAAAGCTTTAACTTTCTCTGTTTTAGAACAATTGGATGGTGAACGTAAAGGAAAAGTTATCATTTATTTAGCTGAATCACAGCTAATTACTGTTGATAATAACAAGCCATCTACTGAGCCAGAAATTAACTTATATGGAGCAAATCTGAAAGGTATGGTATTAAATGATGTTGATCGAGTTGAGACGGTGGATAAAAAGCCATTACGAGTAGCAATTAATGGGGCAGATATGACAGACTCTACTATTAAAAATGTAAGATTATTTGAGGGTTCACGACTACGAGAATCTGATTTTAGTCAAGCGAATCTAACAGATGTTTATTTAACTGGTGCTGATATGCAGGGGGCAAAATTTATCAAGAGTCAAATGACTAATGTAGATTTATCTAATACGAATTTAACGAGTGCAAATTTTGATAATGTCGAGACAACAAAGATAACAATTTCACCAGATACTAAACTTAATGATGCTTGTGCTACCGAAGGAGAAATTGTTTTAAACACTATACCTTTTAAGACAACTATTAAGAAATGCGAGAAAAGACTTGAGAGTGGCAAATAAATTTGAAACTTATTTAACAATTATAGGGAGCCAAATAGTATGAAGAATCGAGAGTGTTTAATTTTAGCTACTTTGATATTAAGCATTGGCCTTGCTGGCCAAGTATCTTCCCGAACTCTATCCCATGGTGTTGTTTATGGTTCAGATCGAGGCATTCAAGAAGCACAATGGGAAATAGAACAACTACCAAGACGATTGCCACAATATCGAGGCAAAAATAAGCTATTTAAACGAAAAGGATTTTATGTGAGTGTCATCTTATTCCCAACCAAGCAAGATGCTTATAACGCTCTACCAATAATAGAGGATGAATATAAAAGAGGCTCATTTGTCAGATCTCTTAACGATTGGTGTCCCAATTGGAAAAACCCAGAAAAGAAAGAAAAGACAGAAAGTGGCATACCCTACTTTGACTGCGGAATATGAGAAGTTCTTGTCAGAAAAACTAGGGTGATCATTCCTCGATCGCCCTACATTTATTTTGATGTTTGCTTTATAAATAAGCTCTAAGACTGGAGCAAATCTGCCGAAGCATTAAGTAGGGTTTGCGGCAAAAAGTTTTTCGGTGGGGGTAGGGTGTGGGGTGTGGGGTGTGGGGTGTAGGGTTTTACCGATAAAAACTCACACCTGATAAGCTGTTCGTAATTTAAATTGCTTGTTGAGATCAGGCGGTCGGCAGGAGGCAGGAGGAAAAATCGAATATGCAATTTAGATTCAAAACAGCTTAACTGATAACTGATCACTGATAACTGATCACTGATAACTGATCACTGATAACTGATCACTGATAACTGATCACTGATAACTGATCACTGATAACTGATCACTGATTAGGTACTAAAGTATTTAGCGGTGGGGTGATAGGTGATAATGGCGGTGGTGGATTGTTCTGGGTACAATTGTTCGCTTTCGTCCATAGACATCCCAATGCGATCGCATCCTAACAGACCTAGTTGCTTGTATTGATCCTGAATATTGGGACAAGCGGGATAGCCGAAACTATAGCGAGAACCTTGGTAACGCTGTTGCAGTATATCGCGGATATTATCAGGATCGAACTGTGCGAAACCTAACTCGCGACGGATGCGGGTGTGGATCCATTCGGCCATGGCTTCGGCGGCTTGGACAGCCATGCCGTGATAATAGAGGTATTCGGTGTATTGGTTCGCATCAAAGAGAGATTTAGCGTATTCCGTGGCGATTTCCCCCACTGTCACCGCTTGCATCGGGAAAACGTCGATAATACCGGATTCCTGCGGGGCGAAAAAGTCAGCAATACAGAGACGACGACCGGATTTCTGGCGAGGAAACTCAAAAATGGCGATCGGTTGCAGATTTTCGGGTTTTTCGCCCGCTTGTATCGATTCGGGATCGTAAATTAAGAGGGAATTACCAGAGGATTGACAGGGAAAATAACCATAAATTAATGTGGGGTTTAGTAAATTTTCCTTGACAATTTTCTCTTTCCATGCTGCCAGAATTGGATGAACTTTTTCCTGTAAAAACTGGTCGTATTCCTGCTTCGGTTGGCTTTTTGGTTTGCGGAATTGCCATTGACCGACAAATAAAGCTTGTAGGTCCAAATACCAGAAAACCTCCTCGATGGGAATTTCTGCTGCTGTTAATATTTTAGTACCCCAGAAGGGCGGTGTTGGTCGGGGAATATTAACTTCCACCGCTTCCGAACGACGGGTATCAATAACTAATTCTTGGTTGACGCTGCCATCGGTAAAAATAGTATCGGGATTAACCTCTAATTCTTCTGCGACAACCGGGGTTTTTTCTCCCTCGACAAACTCCCCTAAAAAGCCTTTACTATCATCCCATTGACCCCCAGCTTTAGCGGGCATTAATTTATCCATAAAATGCAGGTCAGAGAAGGCATCTTTACCATAGATAACCTTTCCATTGTAGGTTTTTTGACAGTCATCATGGACAAATTTAGGAGTTAAAGCTGCCCCGCCAAGGATAACGGGAATGGTGATTCCTTTTTCGTTAAAAACCTCCAGATTTTCCTTCATAAAAGCCGTCGATTTCACCAATAAACCGCTCATAGCGATACAATCGGCTTTATGTTCTTTGTAGGCTTCGATGATATTTTCTACGGGTTGTTTAATGCCCAAATTAATCACCTTATAGCCGTTATTGGTCAAGATAATATCAACTAAATTTTTACCGATATCGTGAACATCCCCTTTAACTGTTGCGATAATAAAAGTCCCTTTGGCATTATTATCACCCTCTTTTTTCTCCATAAAGGGTTCTAAAAAAGCAACGGCTGCTTTCATAGTTTGGGCAGATTGGAGAACAAAAGGTAACTGCATTTGTCCTGAACCAAATAACTCACCCACTACCTTCATCCCATCCAGGAGGAAAATATTAATAATATCTAGGGGTGGATAGTCCTGTAAAGCTTGATTCAAAGCCTCTTCCAGTCCCAATCTTTCCCCATCAATAATATGCTGTTTTAAGCGTTCCTCCACGGGTAAATTAGCATTACTAGAGGGGTCTTTTTTAGTAGTTTTCCCCGCAAATAATTCGGTTAATTTGGTCAGGGGATCATAAACACATATATCGCCATCAAAACGACGATTATCATAGATTAAATCCAGACAAACTTGCTGATATTCTGGTTCAATTTTTGCCAGAGGAAGAATTTTATTAGCACTGACAATTGCCCCATCCATCCCCACCTGCATCGCTTCGTGGAGGAAGACGGAATTTAATACCTGACGCGCTGCTGGATTCAAGCCAAAGGAGATATTAGACACACCTAAAATCATGTGACATTCTGGCAATTCTTGGCGAATTCGGCGCATTGCTTCGATAGTAGCCTTGCCATTTTCTCGGTCTTCTTCGATACCGGTAGAAATCGGTAAAGCTAGAGGATCAAAAAAGATTTCGTAGGGAGGAATTCCGTATTCTATCGCCGCATAATAGGCCCGTTTAGCTATCTGGAATTTTTTCTCGGCAGTGCGTCCCATTCCTTCTTCATCAATGGTTCCAATTACTACACCCGCACCGTATTTTTTCGCTAAATCCAAGACTTGATAAAAACGCGGTTCCCCGTCTTCGTAGTTAGTAGAGTTCAGGATACATTTACCCCCCGCTACTTTTAACCCCGCTTCCATTTTTTCCCATTCGGTGGAATCTAACATTAAAGGTAGGGTGACATTATTAACTAAACGAGAGGCTAATTGGTGCATATCGCGCACCCCATCCCGGCCCACATAATCGACGTTGAGATCCAGAATATGCGCCCCTTCTTTTACCTGCGCTTTCGCCATAGATACTAAACTATCCCAGTCTTCATCATTGAGAAGTTCCCGACATTTTTTAGAACCACTGGCGTTTAATTTTTCCCCGACAATCAGGAAAGAATTATCTTGAATATAGGGTTGGGTACTATAAATAGAAGCGGCGGAGGGTTCATAATGATAATGACGAGATTTTGGAGTTAAACCCTGACTTAGTTCCGCTAAAGCTTGAATATGGTCGGGACGAGTACCACAACAACCGCCGATAATTTGTACTCCCAAATCTTCGATAAAGTGCATTAAAGCCATTTTTAATTCTACGGGAGTGAGGCGATAGTGCGCTTGACCGCCGACATTTTCCGGTAAACCAGCGTTAGGAATACAAGAAACAATAAAAGGGGAATTTTCCGAGAGATATTTAATATGGGGTTTCATCAAATCGGGACCAGTGGCGCAGTTAAGTCCCAAAATATCGATTTTATAGGGTTGTAAAATAGAGACAACGGCATTAATTTCCGTTCCTACTAACATCGTTCCCATGGTTTCCATCGTCACTGAAACCATTAGGGGCAATCGTTGACCTTTTTTCTGAAATACTTCTTCAATAGCATTTAAAGCCGCTTTAATTTGCAGGACATCCTGACAGGTTTCTACTAATAATAAATCTGCCCCGCCATCGTACAGGCCTTCTACCTGTTCCACATAGGCATTTTTGAGAGTATCAAAGTCAATATGACCCAAGGTGGGCAGTTTTGTCCCTGGCCCCATGGAACCCGCCACAAAACGGGGTTTTTCGGGGGTAGAGTATTTATTAGCGCAAGCCTTGGCCAGTTCGGCGGCGGTTTTGTTGAGATAATAGGCTTGATCGGCTAAATCGTACTCGGCTAAAACTATCGAGGTTCCCCCGAAGGTGTCGGTTTCAATCACATCCGCACCCACCGCTAAAAAAGCTTCGTGGACTTTGGCTACGGCACTAGGTTTAGTATGGACAAGATACTCGTTACACCCTTCGTATTCTGCCCCACCAAAGTCCTCGGCCGTGAGATTTTGGCTTTGTAGGGAAGTTCCCATCGCCCCATCAAAGACGAGGACGGGATGTTTGGGTCCGTTGAGGTAGTCGAGAAAGGGGCTATTCATAGAGAGATTTACTGCTATAGCATTTTGAAAGTTTATTGTAATACAGTTACTAGAAATCTGCTATGGTCGGCATTTCAGTGATCAGTGATCAGTTATCAGTGATCAGATTTGAGTTTTCAGTCGAGAAAGCCTATCAATCTAATTTTGTAGAACTAGACGGGCTAAACCAACTCCGGGATAATAATTACCGAGAATTTGTTGATAATCTAGGCCTTTTTCCGCTAATTTATAAGCCCCAGTTTGACTCATACCGCGACCACCGTGGGCCCAAGCGACAATTTCATCGGTGGCAGCATAAAGAGACTCGACTACACCCCCTTTATAACTGAGAATCTGCCCAGCAGTGGCATTAACCGCTTGGTGAGTCGATTGATACTCCGAGCGAATGCCTTTATATACCTGCCAGCGTTGGCTATTGCCCAGATGAAACCAAGCATTAGCGGGGCGGATTATATGTACTAGGGCGTAGGAACGAGCGGCGATCGCTTGTGCCTTTAAAGCGTGCATTGGCGCGGTGGAGTGCATTTCACTACCCACCACACTATAGAGATAGGCCTCTAAATTAACATGATTGACCACTAATAAGCGATCGCCTTGGGCCACCAGCAGCACTTTGCCCCGATACCAACTATCATCCACATAAACTAAACCATCGGCACTGGTGGGCTGCACAAAAATCACCTCTGGCAGCGATAAATCGCCCATTTTTAAGCCCTTGGCACCTGGAATGACCGGTAAACCCTCGTTAGTGGCAATCGTTTTTAAACCGCGACCTTGGCGATCGGTGATCACCGCCGGTCCGTTAACTCCAATCAAAACACTGGCCACATCCCTTTTGAGCGCCACGCGAATTTCTAGGGCCGGCGGCGTATAATTAGCGGGAACCAATAAGGGTTGTCTAGTTACCGGTTTAACCGCGGCAGCGGGGGCAGTATTAGGGGCAGTATTAGGGGAAGTTTGAACCGATGGCGCTAATTTTTTCGGCGCCAAGGGGGAAGATTGGGGAGAGGGCGCTAGTTTCGGCGATGGCGCGGTTAAGGGTGCGATCGGAGATGGGATAATAGGGGAAGGAAAGGCAGCAGTCTCTAGATTTGCTTGCGGTTGCGGGGTTTCTGGTTTTTCCTTGGCTAAATAAGTTAAGAGAATTGGCGTAAAAGTAGCGATCGACAGCAAAGGAACGGCACAATGGCGCAGCAGGGAAAAATAGGTACTAGCAGCAAATTTCATTTTAATCACACCATCTTTAATTTTCTTATCTAACTTTATCATTCCCCTCTCAGGCCAGGCAATTCTAGACAAAAACTCTCGTATTTTTGAGCTTGTCAGGACAAATCAGGCTTAAATAGTGAAGAAAAGCCGAAAAATCCTGATAATTTTGATTTATGCCTACTGATTTGTTCCTTTCAGAGCAAATTATACAACAGAGGGAAATAGGAGAGTAACGATTCTGCTGGAGTTATCAACAGTCGTAAAATTAGGTACTGATTATTTTCATACTCAAATTAGTTGACAGAGATGTTTCAGGATTTTGAGAACCTCGTATAAATCCCCTGGATTTCTCATGGCAAATAAACGAGAGGTTCCGTATAAAGGTTTCCCGTCCCATAATAATTTAACAAATAAAAACTCGGAACCATTGGTCAACATTCCATAATTAGGACGGTTTGGATGAGGATTGGCCATTAAATAAGCTAATAATTGCGGTAAACCTACTTCAACGGAATAAATAACCCGTTTTGATTCAATAATCATTACCCATAATTGATATTTTAGAATTAAAGTATCTAACCTTCCTTTAATTATTAAATCTTGCTCTTCTGTAATAATTTCAACGGAATCTTCTGCTTTAATGTGAAAGGGAAATAGATAAAAGTTACCAATAAATAATAATGGGTCTAAAACCGTCATCCTCACCGAAGTTTCTAAAAAGGGAGGATAATTTAATAAGTTAAAATAACCTGTTTTGATTTTATCTAACAATTCTTTTTCTTGGTCAGAGATTGCTTCTATATCTTCCTGCCATTCCTCAAAAAAATGCTCATCTTCTATAAACTCTAGTTGAAAATGATTAATTAAATCTCTGAGAGTGACTTCTTTTGCTTGTAAAAATTGAACCATATTTACCTACTTAATTAACACTTACTTTAATGGTAATTTTCTATTTTTAATTTAACCAAGCAAAATATCGGTTACTGATAGGGTTAACTGCTCTAAATCAGAGAGAACAGTTAAGGATATGGTCTTGTTTTGTTTACCTGCACATCGCTTCGGTTAGCATCGTTCAGGTTTTTATCAGCTGCTTTCGCTCTTCCTACATCATCCAGATTAGCCATCGTCTTCTCCTTAATTTAGAGTACATGAAAGGTTCACTTTGCTATGATTTATCCAAGAGATTTATTGAGATATAAGTAGTTAGGTGTTAAAAACTTTATTCCCCCCTTATTTCCCAGGGAAGGGGGGTTAGGTCATTCGGGCGATTTTTCATGTTGGCAAGGTCATATTCTGGTTTCATGGTTTTATTATCGATAATGTTTACTTTCGTTTTTACCCGTAAAAGTCCTCATTTAGAATCTGTTCAGGTGTGAAAGGACAAGCGAGGGGATACTCACTTTCTTGGGGAATACGAATACCAAATTGAGCGCGTTTACCCTGTTTGATGGCGACTTTACGAGCGCTGGAATAGGCTTGTGTGATGGAGATTAAGAGATAAGATTTAAGAGAGGGAGTCTTAAGTAAATCATCTTGAACGCGCTGGCGATGCTCATCTACTGAATTATACCAACTTGCTTTCATTGTCTCAGGAGCATCATGCTGTATCTTTAATTTGAGTAAGTGAATCAACAAGACCATTAAGTTGCTCTCTAAGGCGCGTTTCTCTGACTTACCCAAATCTTTTAACTCCTCAATTAAGTTTTCTATATCCAGTTGTTCAAACTGTCGATTCTGTAATTGATGAATAGTTTGCTCAATCCACAACTGAAGATCTTGTTCGTAAAGTGTTGTGGGATTTTCTTGAATGTCCGATTGTTTTAATAAGTTCATTTGGCTTTCATTAAGTTAACGGTAGATGAATAATTTGGTCTTTATATTTATTATTATACTTGATCTTTACCAGATAGTGTGATCGCATTGGGTTCTTAATTATTGACCTCTCCCCTGGCCTTTCTCCTACAAGGAAAGGGGAGAGAATTTAGCGAAGGGAGCTTCGACTACAAACTAGGTTGGTTGTCAAGGCTCTAGCCCGAACAAGTTTAACCTGTTTTCTTTAGGTAGTGAGAAGCTAAATGGACATAACCCTATTGCCCAAATTGGGTAACTTATCTAGAATAAGTATATGAAGAGAGGAGGAGACGTGATGGAGTATCAGAATTTTTCGCTCATTAAAGAAGATATTCAGGCTGATGCTTGCGGACGGATTAGCCTTGGGACTGAATGTAGCAACCGTCACTATCGAATACTGATGAATGCAAGCGGGGAACTTCTTTTGGTTCCCATGGTGGCGATTCTGGGGGGAGAACTATGGGCTTTTCAGAATCCTAGTGTCCGCGAGTCGCTCAAACGGGGACTCGCAGAAGCCCGCACGGGAGATTTCGCTGAAGAAACAGTCGATTTAGGCGCTATGCTTAAGTTAGCTGAATCTATTCCTGATGAAGTCGAGGAGTAAATGAGTTTCTCTAGCGACTAAAAACGCTATACTCTTAGTAAATTGTCAGCAGATTATGAATAAATCAGTTGAATTAATTTAAATATCGAGGAAGCTAGAAAGAATATGAAAGTTTTTATTAGTCATGCCTTTACTGAGGCTAAGTTAGCTAAGAGAGTTGCTGATTCTCTCAAAGAAGATGGCTTTCAAGTTTGGGATGCTGCTGAAATGTTACCCGGGGAAAACTGGGCTAATAACATAGGTAAAGCCTTACAAGAATCTGAAGCAATGATAGTCTTATTAACACCAGAATCACTGAAGCCTTTTAATGTTGTTTCTGATATTAGTTATGCAATTGGAGAAGAAAAGTATCAAGGTCGTATCATTCCTGTTATTGTCTCTTCCTCAGATAATTCAAACCTAGAACATATTCCTTGGATTCTCAAAAAATTTCCAATGATTTTCGTCCCTAATCTTGAACAAGACAATCAAGAATTGAAAGAAATTACACAGGCACTTAAAAATACGACAAGCTCCGACGGACTGACTCATGAGATACACCACTTTTAGATTTGGCTTGTCTCATCCCAAGCTATGCTTTGTCTAATTTTAACTATAGGTATGAGATGATTCCCCAAGAAGCTTTTCTTTCCCATTCTAGCAAAAATCGAGAGTTTGTCTCTCATTTGGCCAATGAATTACGCCGTCATGGAGTTCCCGTTTGGTATAGTGAAACTAATATTTTAGGCGCACAGCAATGGCATGATGAAATTGGGAAAGCTTTGAGGCGATGTGATTGGTTTATTATCGTTCTCTCTCCTGATGCGGTCGATTCTATGTGGGTAAAGCGAGAACTAATTTTTACTTTACAAGATCAGCGTTTTGAAGATAAAATTTTGCCAATTCTCTATCAACCTTGTGAATATACAAAACTTTCTTGGGTCTTACCTAGCTTCCAAATTATTAATTTTAATGATAATTTTGAAGAAGGATGCCGAGATTTGCTTCGTGTCTTTGGCTTGGGTTATATCTATATCTAGTGGTAGTTTGTAGCGTAACAAACCAATATGTGATCTGGTAATTGATCGATATGTTGATGGAGTTGTTGACGAATATTTGCAGACATAAGCTAAGTTGTTTTAATGATTTACTCAATCTGATTACACTAAACTGCCAAGCGGAGATTGGCGATGAGGGGAAGTTGGAGTTCGTTGTTTTCTTGTAGTCTTTGGGAGAAAAAAAGGATTTCTAGGTTTTCTATTTCTTCGGTTTTTGGGTTGACTCTCACGATAATATCATCTCCTAATTCTTCGGATTCTTGTTCGGTATAGGGAGCGCATTTGTTAATATAGAGAATGTCTCCAGTGGGGTCATATTTAATAATTAGGTTTGCTGCCATTCGGCTCTTCTAGGTTCTGTGTGATAAGTTTAACTTACTATATGATCGATCGATCTTTGTGTCCTTTGTGTCTTTGTGGTTCGTTCCACCCCCTCGCTAGGAGGAATGTATCTTAGAATACATTTTACCCACCAAATCCAAGAGAGCCGCCATTCGATTTGTCCTCCTGTTATAGTGCTACGCGCAAGTCAGAAATCAAAAGTACAACCTGAGAGGGTTTCGGAGATTGTAAATATCCTAACAGCCTTGGCGGTTGTCATAATTATACTAACCTCAAGCCTCAAAGGAATTACTCAACAGCTTCATCGCCGAACACTTCGAGATCCCAAGACAAACCAATATTTCCCCCGTAGGGGCGCAATGCTTGCGCCCAAACAATGATTGCGCTCAAACAATCCCTGCGCCCAAAACCCATTCTAACCCTCCAGCAAACCCCGCACCTCCTCAACCCCAACCCCCAAAATATCAGCCACAGCAACGAAAATCTCCTCATCTTGCGTTTGCTGATAAAGAGCAACAAGATGAGGCAAAGAATAGGTTTGTACGCTGTAATTATCGTTAAATTCTGCCAAAATTTGTAAGGCTTGCAGGTAATAACTTTTGGCTTGGCTCAATTCCCCAACTCCTTCCGCTACCCTTCCCAAATTGTGCAGGGTGCTGGCTTGCTCGTAGCGGGCGCCATATTTAATCTTGATCTCAAGAGCTTGCCGGTAGTAGCTTCGGGCTTGCTCCCATTCCCTCAATTCTTGGGCTACGATTCCCAAATGGTGCAGGGTGCTGGCTTGCTCGTAGCGGGCGCCATATTCAATGAATATCTCAAGAGCTTGCCGGTAGTAGCTTCGGGCTTGCTCCCATTCCCTCAATTCTGCCGCTACGGCTCCCAAATTGTGCAGGGTGCTGGCTTGGGAGTAGCGATTGCCATATTCAATGCAGATCTCAAGAGCTTGCTGGTAGTAGCTTCGGGCTTGCTCCCATTCCCTCAATTCTTGGGCTACCATTCCCAACTGGTGCAGAGTGCTGGCTTGCTCGTAGCGATTGCCATATTCAATGTAGATCTCAAGAGCTTGCCGGTAGTAGCTTCGAGCTTGCTCCCATTCCCTCAATTTTTGGGCTAAGTTTCCCAACTGGTGCAGGGTTCCGGCTTGCTCATAGCGATTGCCATATTCAATGTAGATCTCAAGAGCTTGCTGGTAGTAGCTTCGAGCTTGCTCCCATTCCCTCAATTCTTGGGCTACTCTTCCCAACTGGTGCAGGGTTTTGGCTTGCTCATAGCGGGCGCCATATTCAATGTAGATCTCAAGAGCTTGCTGGTAGTAGCTTCGAGCTTGCTCCCATTCCCTCAATTCTGCCGCTACCATTCCCAACTGGTGCAGGGTTCCGGCTTGCAAAGATTGCTTAGATTGACTGTAACTTTCACTAATTGGCTTGAGTAATTCGAGGCTCTTTTGGGAAATCTCTTTCGCTTTCTGATAATTTTTACTTTGTAAATATTTGCTTCCTACCTCGACAATTATAGCAATGATTTCTATTGCCACCTGCCCTTGTTTGGCTTCAGGGGGATAGTTTTCAAAAGTTTCGAGAACGAACTCTAGGAGCTTTAAATTAGCCTGAGTATCTTGGGTTAACTTCAGATAACTATGCAAGCAAGTAATAATACTAAGTACGCTTTCTTGCTGATTGAGGGCGATTTGCAACGCATTAAACAGATTTTCATACTCCCAGCGACAGAACAATATCCCCCACTGCTTCTCTTGCGGATTTTTGGAATCTAGCAGGTTATTATAATAACTTGCCAATCCTCGGTAATGATTCTTAAATCCCTCCCAAATTGCTGCTTGCGTCTCTGGTGCTAATTCCTTTAATTTCGTCTTTAGGAAGTAGGGAAAAATGGGTTGAATCGTCAGAAAATCTGGCATTTCTTCACTCATCGGCGAAAGCAAACCCCAATGAATCGCTTCTTCAATCGCTGCATCAAATTGGTCAAACTGATAGCCTTGTAAAGGTTCTAATTGCTGTAGTTGTTGGCTATATTGAGGAATAACACCCCTGGGAATAAACCCACTAAAAGGTGCTAAACATAGTAACAACTTCTGCGCCTCCTCCGACAAATTACTGTGGGAATATTCCACACATTTGATGATATTATTAGTCTTATTCTCATCCCCCACATTAACTAATTCCGCCAACTGTAACCCTTGCCAAATATCCTCCGGTGACTGTCGCTTCAGATTCGCTAATACCACTTCCATCGCCAACGGATACCCCGCCAACAACTTCATCAAGCGTTTAAAATAATCATCCTTTTTAATCGCATTTTTCCGACTCTTCGCCTGACGTTCTAAAATTCTCTCCGCTAATTCAGTTCTCGACTCTTGGTCTAATCCTTGTAAGTGATAGATATTCTCCTTAAAAGTCCTGCGTTGCAGCCAAGTTTCCTCACTGCGAGAACCCAAAATCACCTTCGTCTTTCCCCCGACCAAATTCTTGAGAAATTCGGCGACTGCTTCCCTCTCATTCTCCGGTAAAGTATTCTGAATTGCTAACGGTTGTCCCGTCACCGACTCCAGATTATCTAAAATGAGAATATACGCCTCACTGCGGAGTTTTTGTTCTAGTTTCCTCACCCGCGCTTTCAGGTTCATCGCTTGGAAACTCCCCTGTTCAAAGCGATTATAAATTCCCTGACCGATTTCATAGACAATCTGTTCTAACGTCCAAGCTTTTTTATCATAACCAAAATAGAAAATATGGGTCGCCCAGTTGGTTTTCTGCCACCATTCTCGTAGATAATTGAGTAAGGTAGTTTTTCCTGTCCCTCCCATTCCTTTGAGTAAAAGTATATTATGTTTCAGTAGCGCCTTTTCCATCTTGAGAATTTCTAAATCCCTGCCGACAAAGCCGTATTCTGGTAAAGGAAAGACATATTGATTGCCGATATGTTCCCAGTATTTTTCCTCCTCTTCTGGAGTAAATGGACGCAAATTGAGATTAATTTTACCGCGACAATAAATCACCGGTAATAACCAATCTTCTAAATCTATTATCGTATTATAATAGGCGCGGCGTTGCTTATTATTGAATAACTCTAACCGTCCTTTTCGCATCGCTTCCGTTAGGTCTTTTCCGTTCAATAATTGCTGATAAATTGGTTTCATCATCAACTTAGCTGCAGAAACCGTCACCGAATATCCCATCGCCACCACAGCTTGCATTCCCGCAGTCATCAAACGACTCCCTAAACTGGTTTCCCGATAGTCTTCTGATTCCTGGGAAATTTGCTTTGCTGACTGACAAGCATTGAGAATACAAATAGGGATATTTTTCCCGGTGAGTAAATTCGCTAATTCCGTCGCTTCTACCGGAGTCGCTTGACCTTTTTCTTCTCCTTCCAGAAACAGAAAAGCTTTTACTCCCTCATATTCTGCTAAATCCTCCAGTCCCCATCCCCTTTGATAGCGCCAAGAGTCCCCGTGAACCTGTCTTTCGTACTGTTCATATTCCATTAATCCGCCATGAACATCGAAATGAATAACATGATAGTATCCTTCTCCCTTCTCATCCAGATGTCTGGTTAGTGATTCATAAGTTCCGGGACGCAAAATATCAATTTTTACTGGTATTTCACTACTATTTACCAGTTCTACCAAAGGACGGGAAATCGTGCGATAGTTAACATCAGATTCCTCATTAGGACGCGCAATCACCACCAGGAGATTGATAGTAGGATAAGTGGCCATTTGCACCGGGACAACTGTAGCCCCTCGACGCTGGCGGGAGATGATACAATCTATAGAAAAGGGACGCGGTAAATCAGGATCTTTCAGCGCTTCCCAATGTAAAGCTTGAAATTCTGGCGACTGACTTTCGATAATAATTTGCAGTTGACTTAACTGCTTTCGCAAGTCTCGATATTCCCCATAAGCATTTAAATTACTCTGGAAAACCTGTTTAAATAGGTTTTCGCCATAGTTTTGGACACTGTTGGCAGCTTTTTGCGCTTTATCCGTGTCTAGGGTGGGAAATACTAACCATTCCTCAAAGTACCATTCTAGTTGTTTTTCTTCTTGGTTAGTAAAGGGGTCAGTAACCGTAATTGGGTAGCTGTTACCGCTATCAAAATTGAGACTAGCAGTAAAGCCACCATCGTTCATTCCTTCTTCGCGGATGGTGAGGACTAACATAGAGATAAGTTGAGAATTGTTCTATTACAACTCTTCAGCAGTTTAACGGTATTATACTGGGAAAAACCTATTCCTTTTAGCCTATGGATGTTCGAGCGGCAGTTGCCCTAGAAGCGGGAAAACCCCTAACTATTGAAACGGTAAAATTAGCCGCACCGCAAGCGGGGGAAGTGTTAGTAGAAATCAAAGCCACGGGAGTTTGTCACACCGATGCCTATACTCTCTCTGGGGCCGATCCTGAAGGCTTATTTCCCTCAATTTTAGGCCATGAAGGGGCCGGAATCGTGGTAGAAGTGGGAGAAGGTGTCACTAGCCTAAAAGTGGGGGATCATGTTATTCCCCTATACATTCCCGAATGTCGTCAGTGCGAATACTGTCTCAGCTTTAAAACCAATCTCTGTCAAGCAATTCGTCTTACCCAAGGTCGGGGAGTAATGCCGGATGGAACCAGTCGTTTTTCCCTCGATGGTCAGCCTCTTTATCACTACATGGGAACCTCGACTTTTGCTAACTATACCGTGCTGCCGGAGATTTCCCTAGCCAAGATTCGCCCCGATGCTCCCTTTGAAAAAGTCTGTTATATCGGCTGCGGAGTCACTACAGGTATCGGTGCGGTGATTAATACCGCTAAAGTGGAACCGGGGGCAAAAGTGGTGGTTTTTGGTCTGGGAGGTATCGGTTTAAATGTTATTCAAGGGGCCCGTTTGGTGGGGGCCGATATGATTGTCGGGGTCGATATCAATCCCCAGAAACAAGCTTTAGCGACCAAATTCGGGATGACTCATTTTGTTAATCCCCAAGAAATCGAGGGGGATTTAGTGGCCTATCTGGTGGATTTAACTAAAGGTGGGGCCGATTATAGTTTTGAGTGTATCGGCAATGTCCAGATTATGCGTCAAGCTTTGGAATGTTGCCATAAGGGTTGGGGTGTTGCCACTATTATCGGTGTAGCCGGGGCCGGCCAAGAAATTAGTACCCGTCCTTTTCAATTAGTCACCGGACGGGTCTGGAAAGGTACGGCTTTTGGTGGGGCGAGAGGCCGTACAGATGTACCAAAAATAGTCGATTGGTACATGGAGGGCAAGATTAACATCGATGATTTAATCACCCATGTTCTGCCTCTGGCAAGAATTAACGAGGCTTTTGACCTGATGCGCCAAGGAGATTCTATCCGCAGCGTGATTACCTTTTAAGAAGGGATAATGTTACATTAGGTTAAGAAATACTTGACAAAAGACTCTTAACTATATGTCTGCGCCAGTTTCCTTCCCCGAAATCTCGATCGCCGCTATCACGGAACCAATTATCTATCGCTATTTTCAAAGGCTAAACGCGGGCGAATTTGCCGAAACTGCCGGATTATTCGCCGAAGATGGCATTTTAATCGCACCTTTCGAGGAGGGGGTGCGCGGCAGACAGGCGATCGCTAATTATCTCCATGAAGAAGCGCAAGGATTAACCGCTTTTCTCAGTCAGGGAAGCTTAGAAACTCTAGAGGATCACTCCACCCGGATTAAGCTAAACGGCGCTTAACCTGCATGATCCAATAGCTATAACCCTTTTGGAGTCTATATCGGTGATCCGAAGTAAAAGCCGTTTAGCTTACCATCACCGGCCAAGTACAAACCGCTTTGTTCACAGTCAATGTGCGCTGGCAATTTCAATTGACTAATTTGGGAGAAATTGCTGCTGTGGAAGTAAAACTCTTGGCTTCTCCGCGAGAATTAATCAATTTGCGCCAATTTGCCTAGGGAACGTACACGGGTTGATTCAAGGAGCGCATTAAGGCTTTTCTCCCCAATTCTAGGTCTTTTTCTGCGGGGAGCCAATCGGGATGGGCAGCCATGAGGAGACTTTCCATAGTTTCGCGATCGAATAAATGCCAGACTAGGGCGCTGTCCACCCTTGCTTCGATCGCATAACAATTACTGCTCACACAATGAATCTTGCAGCTGCCGACGATTCTTGCTAATTTTAGGCTTTCTCCAGGCTGTAGCGATCGAAACTGACCGATAACTGTTCTTAATTCCTCTATGCTAGAAACTATCAAACCGGGGATAATCACCGGCAGCTGTGGCTCTCCATTCACCCATAACCAGTAATGACGGGAAGGATCGATTCCTTCTAACCAATTGGCTGCATCGAGAGAGTAGCGGGGGAAAGGACAAGGGACTCTAACATCAAGTCAGCAGTAGATAACAGGAGAGGGACTACAGAACTTTTAATCGGAACTATTAGCAATTCCTATCAAAGCTCTGTGAGGGATTCTTGCTGAGTATTTTTGAAAAATCAAGGCAAGTTAACAAAAGTTAAAATTTATCCGATCATTTACTCCTATTTTGTTAAGATATATTGCGGATTCCCTTAACTTTAGTAAAGAGAGGAGCTAAATCACCTAGTATTGCGTCCTTTTCAGTGAACAGTGAACAGTGAACAGTAACCAGTGATCAGTAAACAGTAACCAGTAAGCAGTGATCAGTAAACAGTGATCAGTAACCAGTAAGCAGTGATCAGTAAACAGTGATCAGTAACCAGTGAAAAGACATTAGGAAAGTGCTATTTGAAACCGCTCACTTAATACTCCTTACTTAAAACTCAAATCTCATAACTGATAACTGATAACTGATAACTGATAACTGATAACTGATAACTGATAACTGATAACTGCCCTAATAACTTTTAAACTTTTAACTTTAAGCAAATGCGTAATAGCGGACTCCTATCAAAAACCAAAGTCAAACTGAAACCGAAAAAACCGCTCACCTCGCCGACGCGGCCATCGCCGAATAAATTACAGAATAAAATCAAAGATAAAGAGCGTCTAGTCGGTCGTCAGCGTCAGTCATGGCTAATTATGGGATTAATTAGCATTGTCCTGCTAGGAGGAGTCGGCTCACGATTGGCATATTTACAACTGCAGCAAGGACAAATTAACCGAGAAAGGGCAGAAAATAACCGGATTCGCATTCTTCCCAAACCCCCAGTCCGGGGCAACTTATTCGATCGCAATGGCAAAGTTTTGGCCACGGCCCGCTTAACCCATGCGGCCTATATTTGGCCGAAATCCCAGCGTAATCCCGCTCAAAAACTCAATCTTGACCGTTTAGCCAGTATTTTAGGCATTCCCAAAAGCGACCTAGAAAAACGCATTAACGAAGCGGACGAAAACCCCTCCACCCTGATCCGCATCGCTAGGGGTTTAACTCCAGGCCAAATTATCGCCCTAGAGGAATACAAAGACGAATTAACCGGCATTGAAGTGGACGTGGAATCAGTGCGCTACTATCCCAATGGTAAAATTGGGGCGCATATTCTCGGTTATACGGGGGAACTAACCCCGGAGGAATATCAAGCCAAAAGACCCCAGGGCTACCGATTGGGAGATGTCGTCGGTAAAATGGGTGTAGAAGCCGCCTACGAGTCAAAATTGCGGGGAGAATGGGGGGGAATGCAGTTAGAGGTCAACGGATCGGGACAAGTAATCCAAATTCTCGGCCAAAAAATTGCTAAACCGGGGCAAGATGTCACCCTGACACTAGATTTAAAACTCCAAAAAGCCGCCGAGGCCGCTTTAGGAAAACGCAAAGGTGCGATCGTGGCGATCGATCCCCGGGATGGTTCCGTGCGGGCCATGGTCAGTTATCCTAGTTTCGATCCCAATGTGTTCTCGGCCCCAATTACCACCACCACTTGGAAAAAACTACAAGCGGAGGGCAACCCTTTTGTTAACCGCGCTCTGCAAGGATTCCCCCCCGCTTCCACCTTTAAAGTCGTCACTGCCACTGCCGGCATGGAATCGGGTAAATTTCCCCCCAATACGGTCTTAAATACCTTTGCCGCCCTTTATGTGGGGGGGACAGCTTTTGGAGAATGGAATCACGCCGGTTTTGGGCCGATCGGTTTTGTCAGGGCCATGGCTATGAGTAGTAACACTTTTCACGGTCAAATTGGTCGCGGGGTGGGGGGTCCGGCTTTAATTGCCATGGCTCGGCGCTACGGTTTCGGTCAGAAAACCGGTATAGAATTAGCGGAAGAAACTCCGGGGTTAATTGCCGATCGCGATTGGAAACTGCGTAATTTTAAAAACTGGGATTGGTCCGTAGGGGATACGATTAATATGTCGATCGGTCAAGGATTTACCCTCGCAACTCCCCTACAGGTAGCTGTGATGTTTGCTGTACCCGCTAACGGTGGTTTTTTGGTGAAACCGCACCTTTTACAGGATGCCCGCGATGTTAAGGAATGGCGAAAGTCTTTGAACATGAAACCTAGCACCCTAGACACCCTGAGAAAGTCCCTGAGATCCGTGGTAGCGGAAGGAACGGGTCGGGCCCTATCGGACCCCGCTTTACCGCCCGTAGCGGGCAAAAGCGGCACGGCAGAAGCACCTCCCGGGAAGTCCCACGCTTGGTTTGGAGCTTTCGCGCCCTTCGACAAGCCCGAAATTGTCGTGGTCGCCTTTGCGGAACATTCCGGCGGTGGTGGTGGTAAAGTGGCCGCACCTATGGTACGTCAGGTAATGGAGGCCTATTTTAATGTCAAACCCAAAGAAGAAAAACCCCGGCCGAAGCCTTAGAGACCTGTGGCGGTAAGCGGCACACAGCGCACGGTAATTCCCGTAGCCTTTGCCATTTTTTCCGCCCAAATTGCCAATATTTCAGCGTTTACCGGTTTGAGAATTTGCATTCCGTCGGCAGCGGTGAGGGGATTATTACCGCGAGTTTCTAATTGTCTTTGTCTGGCCCGGGGACGGGTCGGGGTGTTAAGTTGAATTTCATCCGGTTGTAGCTGTTGCATCAAATCGATATACTGGTCTTGATCTTGGGGCGACCAAGAGGCCAGCACCATGGTTTGAATTGCTAGTTTTCCCGACCATTCTTGGCGAAATTGTCTTAATCCCGACCAAAGAATCTGCCAATCCAGGCCGGGGACTGGACGGTTAACCCGTCGCCATTGGGCCTCGGAAACAGCATCGATTTTAGCGGCGACGATATCAGCTTTGCTCAAGTCTTGACGCACTCGGGCATCTCCCAAGAGGGTACTATTGGTTAAGACCGCCACCGGCCGCCTGGTCATTTCCTTGACGGTGGCCAGTATTTCCCCTAAATTGAGGGCGAGGGTGGGTTCCCCGCTACCACTGAGAGTGACTATATCCACATCCCAAGGAGCAAAAGCCCTTAAATCCCTGCTAATTTGTTCGCTGGTGATAAAAGTTTTTCGTTGCTCGGTTTTTTGCTCAATTTCTCCTAACTGACAGTAGGCACAGTTAAAGGAACAGGTGGAAACTAAACCAATCGGATCAATGCCCAGGGAACTGCCGAAACGCCAAGAGGCAACCGGACCATATACGGAGCAGAAATAATCATGGCGAGCAGTCATCGAACATACCGAAAGAACACGGAGAGGGAGGGATTCGAACCCTCGGTACGGTCTTACGATTCGTACAACAGATTAGCAATCTGCCGCATTCGACCACTCTGCCACCTCTCCAAGATGACATTATTTTAGTCTAACATGAAAGGCCGATTTTTGGCAAGTAATTTTTGGGCAGTTAATCGCTTAAACGACCATCCTCCATGTTGACAATGCGATCGGCGATGTCGAAAATCCGGTTATCGTGGGTGACAAGTAAAATCGTGCAACCTTGTTCTTTTGCCAATTTCTGCATGATTTCCACCACATTGCGCCCGGATTGTTTATCTAAGGCCGCGGTCGGTTCATCGGCGAGGACTAATTTGGGATGACTGACGAGGGCGCGAGCGATCGCCACTCGTTGTTTCTGTCCCCCAGACAAATTTTCTGGGTAATAATCGACTCGGTTTCCTAAGCCAACTGTTTCTAAGATCGCTTGTGCTTTGACGTCTAAATCTTCATGAAGAAATTCTTCATGAAGTTCCAGAGATAAGCGAACATTTTGTTTAGCAGTCAGAAAACTCATTAAATTATGTGCTTGAAAAATATAGCCAAGTTGTTTACGAAGCTGGGTTAATTGGTTTTTGCTTGCTCCATATATTTGTTGTCCCAAAATTTTGAGACTCCCTTCTTGAGCGGAACGTAACCCCCCCATCAGAGTTAGTAGGGTAGTTTTGCCGGAGCCGGAAGGACCTGTTAAGATGACAATTTCTCCTAGATTAATATTAAGAGTAATATCAAATAATACCTGTTTACGCAGTTTTCCTTCGCCAAAATAGTGGTTAAGAGAATTGATAGATATAACAGGTTCTAATGAAGTTACAGATTCAATTTGCAGCATTTCCATAGTTGTAACTATCCTCGAAACTAAAAAATATCAGCTGGGTCAGCAGAACGCAGTTTATTCATGGCGATCGCTCCAGAAACAGCACACATAATAATTGTCAATATTAATACCATGACAGCACGACTAACCTTCATCATAATTGGTAATTGAGTAGCACTATAACCAAGTTGATACAGTCCGATCGAAAAGAAAAAACCTGGAATATAACCTAAAATAGCTAATAATAATGAAGCCTGTATTAAGACACCGAGTAAGTAGCGATCGCTGTAGCCCATAGCTTTCATAGTAGCATATTCTGGTAGGTGATCTGATACATCGGCATAAAGAATCTGATAAACAATTACAATACCAACAATAAACCCTACCATTACCCCTAACCCAAAAACAAAACCTACTCCTTGATCCGCCAAGTAATCAATTTCATTTTGTGCTAATTGAGAGGGAGTTAATACTTTGACATCATTGGGTAAATTGGCGGTAATTTGTGCTTGAATTTGTTGAACGTCTGCTCCCGGTTTTAATTTAATTAAACCCAGAGCAATTTGATCAGCTTGATGCTCAGGAAAGAGATTTAAGAAAGTAGAATCACTGGTGATTACATTTCCATCAGTAACAAAAGAAGCACCTATATTAAATAAACCAACAACATCCATAGTTTTATCATTAATTTGTATTTCTACAGGGCTTTTCTGTTTTAATAAATCGGGAATCTGTCCGTATTCTGTCCGAGATCCTTGGTCAAATAAGACACGGTTTAACAGTATTAACTGGGACTGATTAGGGTTAATTTCTGGGAGAGCAAAAGGAGACTCAACAGGATCAATTCCCCAAACTAAAATGGTCCTATTTAAGCGGGTTTGAGGATTACGCCATTGAGCAAAACCAATATAAACAGATGATACTGATTTAACCCCTTCTATGCTGCGGGTTTGCTCTAATCTTTCTCTAGGAAATTCTTTGACTAAATATAGAGTTTGAAACTGAGAGTTAACTAAAACTAGATCCCCTTGTAAAAGCTGATAACATTTCACAGAACCATCAAACAAAGCATCTAACATTCCCAGTTGAAAAAACATGAGAATATCAGCAAAAGCAATTCCCGCTACAGCAATAGTAAAACGAATTTTTTCTTTCATTAACTGAAGCAAAGCTAAAGGAGTTTGACGAAGTAGTTTATTGAGCATATATGTCCTCAATATTAAGGGGTTAAGAATCAGTTTGAATATCTATTTTAACTTGTAAATTAGTCAAACCGGCTACCCGTTGACTATCTTGAGAATTAAGACGGATTTTGACTTCTATGACTCGGCGATCTAGGTTTTCTCCCGGTTGACTACTAAAGACATTTTGTCGACTTACCTGTAAACCGATTTGAGAGACAGTCCCCTTTAATGCACCGGTAAAAGCTTGGCTAGTAATAACCGCATTTTGTCCTAATTTCACTTTTTCAATATCAGTTTGATACACTTCAGCTACGGCTACCATATTGTTATTTTGTGCCAGTTCAACCAAACCAGAATCTCCAATTTTTTCGCCAACTCGTGTGTGAATTTTGAGAATTTGTCCGGTAATAGGACTCTTGATATACACTTGATTTAAGTTTGTTTGCGCTTGTTGTAAATTGGCCACAGCGTTATCAACTTCTGCCTGAGCTATTTGTATATCAACTGGACGAACTTCAGCAACTTGATTAAGGGTAGCTTCTGCTTGTTGAATTTGTTTTATTCCTGTGGCTTTAGTGCGCTCTAAGTTAGCTTGAGCTTCGGCGATTTGTTCTTGATAAGTGGTGATGATACGTTTAAGATCGGCTTGAGCTTCTTTTAGACTCTCTTGGAAGGTTTTTTGTTGAAGACATTTACTATCATAATCGGAACTAGATACGACTCCATCTTGATATAAAACTTGATAACGCTGACATTCAGTTTTAGCATTTTCTAGTTCTGCTTGTAAACGAGCAATTGTTGCTTTTTGTGTGGCGGTTTCTCCCTGTAACTGTGCTTGTAGTTTGGCTATAACTGCTTTTTGTTCCCTAATTTGTCCTTCTAAATCAGCTTTAAATCTGGCAACCGTCGCTTTTTGAGCATTAATTTCGCCAACTTTTGCACCTGCTCTCACTTGATCTAGACGTGCTTTAGCTACTTTTAACTGTTCTTGATTTTGTTTAACTACTGATTGTAAGCGGTTACGGGAATCTAAAATTGCTATTATTTGTCCGGCTGATACTTTCGACCCTTCTTTTACTAATAATTGTTCTACGCGATCGCCATCTAAAGGCAAGGGAACATCGAGACGAATAACTTCACTTTCAGGTTCCAATCTTCCTAAAGCGGCTACTTTACTAATAGGGGGTGTTGTTGCTTTTGATTCAGGGGTAGCTTGACTACTCCATCTAAGAGGCAAAATTTGATAAACTACACCCGCACTGATCAGAGTAGTAGTAACAACAGCAATGGCTAAAATCCAGCGTAAAGGATGGGAATGCTTGCATAATGAATTAGTTTTCATCATCATTTCTTCCGTTTTGTTTTTGTTGTAGATGGGTGCTAATCATATTTTTGAGTAAGATATCTTGCTCGACTAAAGATATAGTGATTTCAAATAAGAATGAGACAAGACTCAGCTACCTCATTATTAGGGTCAGTGAGCAAGACTTGTACTGAGCGAAGCCGAAGTATGCTCACACTCCTCTGTCTCAAACTTATTTGAAACGACATCGAATAACAGTTTATTCTTGACGAATCTTTTTCAATTCATTAGCCACTGTTTCAACTGTAAAACGAATTTCTTCTTCACTATGGGTACAACTAATGAAAAAACGTAACCTTGCAGTTTGTTCCGATACAGCCGGATAAATTACAGGTTGAACATTAATCCCCCGATAGAAAAGAGCTTGAGAGAGTTGGATACATTGCAAAGAATTGCCAATAATCACAGGAATAACAGGAGAATCATAGCTAAGTCCAGTATTGAGTCCACGTTCTTGCGCTAACTTTAGGAACAATTTAGCTCTTTGGTGTAAACGTTCTACACGCTCAGGTTCTGAGTGTAATAATCGAATAGCCGCTAACGCGGAGGCCGCATTAGGTGGAGAAATACCAACACTGTATACAAACCCCGGAGCAGTATATTTGAGGTACTCAATCAGAGCTTTATTCCCGGCAATATAACCCCCGCAACTAGCTAAGGATTTACTCAAAGTACCCATCCACAAATCTACATCTTTACGATTTACTTCGAAATATTCCCCAATACCATGTCCTGACTTTCCAAGTACACCAATAGAGTGAGCTTCATCAATCATCAGTGCAGTTTTATAACGTTTCCGAAGTTCAATAAACTTAGGTAAGTTGGGAATATCCCCATCCATGCTATAAACCCCTTCAATGACGATCAAAGCTTGTTGATAACTTGTTCTTTTTTCTTGCAGAATTTGTTCTAAAGCTTGCCAATCATTGTGAGTAAAAGAGAACAAACTCGCTCCTGAATTGAGACAACCTTGGATAATGCTATTATGACTGAGTAAGTCATAGACAATTAGGTCATTTTTGCCCAAAAGATGACTAATAGTAGTGACATTAGTGGAGTGACCTCCAACATAGACTAAAGCATCCTCTGCTCCTACTAAATTAGCAATTGCTTGTTCTAATTCTTTGTGCAATGGTTTTTCACCGGAAAGTACACGACTAGCTGAAACTGAAGTTCCGTAATAATCAATGGCTTCTTTAGCTGCTTGAGAAACCTTGGGATCCCCCGACATACCAAGGTAGTTATAACTTGAATAATTAATCAGTTCTTGTTCACCAATTCGGGTGGTATTTTGAGCTATCCCCTGATTAATTTTAAAGTAGGGATTTTGTAAACCCATAGCTTCTAGTTGACTGATTTGCTGTTTCATTTTTTGGTAAGCTGGGTGTTGCTCAAAATTTGCAAAATCAACTAAATTGACTGGGGCTGAATTAGCTTTTTCCGTTTGACTCCGCAATTTTTCAAGAAGTTGAAGTTTTTGCTGAGAGGAAAGATTAGCTAAAGTTGGGCTAATATTAGTCATTATGAGATCTCCTTAATTAATTATGATGATACAGAATTTAAGAGAGCATCAATTTCTTGAGCCGTTAACTGGTTGAGTTGAGCTAACAACTCCTCAGAAATTGAATTATCATCTACTGAATTGATGACAGAAACAGGAGAAATAGGGATTTTCTCGGTTAATTGTTCATTCACAAAAACGGCTAGGTTAATCACAGTAACATCTTCAGAAAACTTAGTTATAGGAATATCAACTCCCAAATCAACACTGAGCTTAGTCCTCATTTCAACAGCCATTAGGGAGTCAAAACCCATTGTTTTTAGGGGCTGTTCTAGTTTGATTTGCTCGGCATCTATCCCTAGACTCTTAGCAACTACACTTTGAATATGAGTGAGTAAAATTAAAATGCGATCATTACTGTCAGCCTCTTGCCACTCGGACAAAATAGGCGACTGAGTTTTGGTACTATGCTGCACCAGTCGAGAAACATGACGGATCTCTTGACGATAAATCACCTGATTTTCGCTATCAGGAACTAAGATTTCCGCTAAAAGTAGGGATTGGTTAGGATTGGGTGATGCTTCTAGATCCACACATACACATTGTAATTCTGGATGTTCTAGGGCGATCGCTCGTCCCAGTCCCCATAAAGGCGCGTGTTGAATTTCTAAGGATTTTGCGGAAGAATCTAAGCTTTGGGTGTCTTGAGTCACTAACCACAGACGGGGTAATTTAGAACCTTGTTTTTGCAGTAATGCTTGAACTAAAGATAAGACACCACCACAACTGATAACTTGCGCTTGTTGTAAAGCTTCTAGAGATAAATCTGTAGATGAATTACTTTCACAACTCCATAAATGAACTATTCCTTTTAAGGGAGGTTTATTTTCTAAGCTCTCTTGGAAAAGTTTGGTAAAATCATCAGTAACAAGAGGATTAACTGTATAACTTTCTGGGGTTAGCTTTTGATAGTGAGAGCCAACAGAAACCATAATACAATATTCACCTAATTGTGTTAGTTGATTAGCTAAAGATGAACCCATTCCATCACCCTTGGTAAACAGTAACCAAGTGCCAAGATTTTCTGCTCCGGTTAAAGGTAAGTTCAAATCACGGTTTTGTGGTCGCCAAACTATTTCATATAACCAGTTTTCTGCCTCCTCTTTTTGCAGAAATCGTCCTAGTATTTGGGAACTAACACGCTTGACTGATAATCCTTGAATTTGAGCAACTAGCAGGCCACTGTCATCAAATAAATCCACATCTGCGGTGATAGTTTGGGAAGGCTGAGAATAGTCTTGATTTAACTTAACTTGACTCCACAGATGAAGGGGTACAGAACCATAGACTTGATATTTCTCTAAACCTACTGGTAGGTAAGCATCCGGTTGATCTTGTCTTGATAAAGCTGCCCCTAATACTTGTAAACTAGCATCCAGTAAAACGGGATGTAATTTGTAGTTAGAAACTTCATTAACTAAAGATTCTGGTAACTGAATTTTTCCCAGAGCTATTCCTTGATCCTGCCACAGGTCTGTAATCGCTTGAAAACTTGCTCCATAATCCATTCCTCGTTGTTGTAATTGTTGATAATAGTCCTCAACATTTACTGATTCAAGAGAATCAATTGATAAGTTTTCTAAGTTGCTATGACTAGGTTGGATAAGCTCTGTTACTTTGATAATTTTACCAAAAGTATGAAGTGTCCAAGAATCCTCAACGGAATTAAGACTAAAGATTTCAAAGGTATAAATATGGGAATTTTTAGGAGTTAGAATTAACTCGATATTTTTGACCTGATTTCCCTCTAGAAATAAGGGCTGTTCAAGGGTTACATCTTCTATCCTGATCGAGTCAGATTTAAAAACATTTATCCCAGCGACAATAGCCATTTCTAGGTAAGCAGTAGCAGGAAAAATGGTGGTTTTTTGAATCCGATGGTCTTGGAGATAATTGGGACAATCTTGACTGATTTGAGACGCAAAGATAATTTGTTTTAGTGGCGAATGTAACCGTTTTCCTATTAAGGGATGAAAATGTCCATTGCCATTACTAGAGTATAACTCAAATTGCTGAGTACCCTGAGGATTGTTGTCAGAAATATGTCCTTTACCATTGGTTGACTCAACTCTTGTAGTTGAGCAGTCGGACAATATACTCTCATGGCAATACAATTGTCGGCTAAATTTATAAGTTGGCAGACTCAAACGATGATAGGAATAATCTTTTGAAAATCCAGTCCAATTTACAGGTGTTCCTTTAACATATAATTCTGCCAAACTTTGTAACATTTGTTGCCAATCTGATTTTCTAGATCGCAAACTTGGCAACCACACTCCCTTGCCTTCTGGAATACAATGACTTCCCATTCCTATTAAAATGGGTTGAGGACCAATTTCTAGATAAACCTCATAACCGTGGCTCGCTAGTGTATTCATTCCTGCGGCAAACTCTACGGTCTGGCGGATATGATTTACCCAATAAGAAGGCGTAGCTATTTCGGCTGTCGCTATTTTACCAGTGACATTAGAAATTAAGCTAATATTTGGTTTTGAGTAGGTGATTTCTCGGGCAATTTTGGCAAACTCGGCCAATATTGGCTCCATCAAAGGTGAGTGAAAAGCATGAGAAACTTGTAAGGTTTTTGTCTTCACCCATTCGGTATCTAAATTAGCGACTACTGCATCAACGGTTTGACTGTCCCCAGAAATAACAATGCTAGATGGCCCATTAATAGCAGCGATAGAAACCTGTTTTTCATAAGAAATAATGGCACGTCTGACAGTTTCTTCATCGGTGGTGACAGCTACCATCTTTCCGTTAGGGGGTAATGCTTGCATTAAACGACCTCGATAAGCGATGAGTTTTAACCCATCTTCAAGACTGAACACCCCGGCAATGCAAGCGGCCACATATTCTCCTACACTATGACCCATAACTGCACTAGGTTCAATACCCCAAGATTTCCATAATTGAGCGAGTGCGTATTCTATGGCAAATAAGGCGGGTTGGGTGTAAGCTGTTTCATCTATGGGTGAGTTCTCTCCCTCTTGAGGATAGAGAATAGATAGCAAAGGTTTGTCTAAATAGATACTAAGAATCTCTTGACAGTGTTCAAGGGTTCTACGGAAAGTAGGTTGAGTCTCATAAAGTTCCCGGGCCATATTGATATATTGTGACCCCTGACCTGTAAAAAGAAACGCAATTTTCTGGTGCTTCTGGTGCGATAGTTCACCGGTCAAAATTCCCCCAGCTTCTTTGCCCTCAATAATAGCCTCTAACTGGGATTGTAATTGAGTTAAAGACTCAGTTTGAATAGCTAAACAATGATGAAAATGCGAGCGCCCCACATCAGCACTAAAGCAAAAGTCTTGTAAGTTGATTTGCGGATTTGCTTGAAGATAATTGTGATAACTTGATACTAATTCTCGCAAAGATGACTTAGTTTTAGCGGTAATAGTCAAGATAGCAAGAGATGGTTCATGTTGCTCTTGCTCCAAGGTTTCTGGAACAAATTCTTCTAAAATAACATGAGCATTAGTGCCACCAAAACCAAAAGAAGATACCCCAGCTAATCGCCCTTTTTTACCCTTTTTCCAAGGCTGTAATTGAGTAGGAATAGATAAGGAAGTTCCTTCTAGAGAAATATAAGGATTGAGTTTTTGCAAATGAAGGTGAGGAGGAATTTCACGATTTTGTAAAGCGAGGCAAACTTTAATCAGTGCGGCAATTCCTGCGGCTGCTTCGAGATGACCAATATTAGTTTTTACAGAACCAATCCAACAGGGGTTCGATAGTTGACGATCTTGCATTAATACTTCTTTAAGAGTATTAAGCTCAATGGGATCCCCTAAAGATGTTCCCGTACCATGAGCTTCCACGTAGCTAATATCTTTGGCGCTTACCTGAGCTTTGGCTAAGGCTTTTTTAATAACAGCTTTTTGAGCTTGTTTATTGGGTGCAGTTAGTCCATTACTGTGACCATCTTGATTAACTGCTGAACCGCGAATAATTGCATAAATGCGATCGCCGTCTTTAATAGCATCCTCTAGACGTTTGAGGATAACTACCCCACAACCTTCACCCCTGACATACCCATCAGCACTTTCATCAAAGGTTTTACAGTGACCATCAGACGCTAACATCCCTGCTTTTGAGAAATTAATGGTTAATTGGGGAGATAGGAGCAAATTTACCCCGGCTGCTAATGCGAGATGACATTCCCCATCGGTTAAGCTCTTACAAGCTTCATGGACAGCAACTAACGAGGAAGAACAGGCCGTATCTATAGCTAAACTAGGTCCATGGAAATCGAGGAAATAGGATAAACGATTAGCGGCCACGCAAAAAGCGTTACCTGTACCATAGTAAGCATCTATAGACTCATTATCTTGAGATAACAAGCGAGCATGATCATTAGTGCTGATGCCAATAAATACACCTGTTTGACTCCCTGCTAAAGTTTCGGGGGCAATACAAGCATTTTCGAGAGCTTCCCAACTGACTTCTAACAGAAGTCTTTGCTGGGGATCCATATCCACTGCTTCCCGAGGTGCAATACCAAAAAACTGAGGTTCAAAATCATAAACATTCTCTAAAAATCCCCCCCATCTGGTGTTTAGATGCCCAAAATCTTGGTAATTCCATCTTTGAGAAGATACTTCTGTTATTCCGTCTACTCCTTGGCGTAATAGTTGCCAGAATGTTTCTGGATCTTTAGCTTTGGGAAAACGACAGCCAATACCGATAATAGCGATCGGTTCATTTTGAGGTTGTGATGAGGTTTTTTGAGCGACTGTGGATGAAGTTGTAGCTAGAGCTTCAGAACTTAATCCATTTAGGGCTAAATAGCGAGCAACTGCATGAATGCTAGGATATTCATAAACCAGCATGGGAGATACACTTTTTCCGAGCCATTGCTCAAGCTCTCCCGAAAGACTTACTGCCGCTAAAGAACTCAGTCCATAACTTGCTAAGTCTTGTTGAATATCTATTTTTTCTGGTGCTATTTGCAAGATCTCTGCAACTTTTTTAATTAGCCACTCTTCAATTGCTTCTTGAGTATCGGACACAATTTGATTCTGACTGACCTCAGAGAATTCTTCAACAACCTGATAACTTTTGACTTGTTTTAGCAGAGAGTTAATATCTGATTTAAGCTGCTTAAATCCATTCTTATGTTCAGGATTCTTACTCCAATCCCCAATCACATTAAGAGTTCCTGCTAGGAAACTAGCTCGGCAAGCTTGACGTTGAATCTTGCCACTAGATGTCTTGGGAATACTTGCTGTTTTCAGCAGTGCCACGGCATAAACATCTAGTTGATGTTCTTCGGCAACAGAGCGAATAATTTGCTCAATTACCGCTGGTGAGTCTAATTTACGCAGATAGCTTCGTTCGACTTCTTGAACAACTACTAGCCTTTCTTGACCAGCAATTTCCACTGAAAATACTGCTCCACACCCTTGCCGCAATCCCGGGTAACTTTTTTCGACGGTGGATTCAATATCTTGAGGATAATGATTACGTCCTTGCACAATAATTAAATCCTTGAGTCTTCCTGTGATAAATAACTCACCAGCCAGTAAAAATCCTAAATCTCCTGTCCGCAGAAATGGCCCAACCTGGGTATCAGCTAAATAAGCTTTGAAAGTTTCTGCTGTCTGTTCGGGTCGATTCCAATAACCCTGAGCTACACTATCACTAGATACCCAAATTTCTCCTATTTCCCCATCTCGACATTCAGTTAAAGATTCAGGATTCACAATTACAATTTTTTCTGATAACCAAGCGTGACCACAACCAACTAATAATTGAGCATTCGGGGGTTGAGAGTTAATAGTAACGGCACTATTTTCTAAAAGAGCTAATTTATCAACTGCTGCAATCACGGGAGATTGATTTTTAATTCCCCCCGACACAAATAGAGTAGTTTCAGCCATCCCATAACAAGGATAAAATGCCTCTCTCTTAAAACCATAATCAGCGAAAGTATTAGCAAATTTTTCTAAGGTAGCTGCTCGCACAGGTTCGGCTCCAGTAAAAGCTACATCCCAACAACTTAAATCCAGATTTTCTCGCTCTTGAGGGTTAATTTTATCAGCACATAATTCGTAAGCAAAATTAGGACCGCCACTACTGGTAGCGTTGTAGCGAGAAATAGCCTGTAACCATCGGAGCGGTTTTTGGATAAATGCTTCTGGAGGCATAATCACACAAGGAAATCCGACGTACACTGGTTGTAATACGTTACCAATTAGTCCCATATCATGAAATAGTGGCAACCATCCCACACCAATAGTTTCGCTTGTATGTCCAAAGGCAGAAGCAATCAGTTTTTCATTATGAAGTAAATTTTTATGACTAACCATAACTCCCTTAGGCATACCTGTGGAACCGGAAGTATATTGTAGGAAAGCTATGTCCTCTAAAGAAAGATTCGGTTTTTGCCAGTTTTCTGCTTGCTTATCCGGGATGTTATTAGTAGCTAGGCAAGGTACTGTTACTAACTCAGGGTCACTCGAAAATTTTTCCTCAATAGTACTTAATAAGGATGTAGTAGTTAAGGCCAGTTTGGCTTGAGCATCTTTAGTTATTGCTTGTAGTCGAGAGAGCTTTTGATTACGTCGGGGAGGATAAACGGGAACGGCAATAACACCCGCATATAAACAGGCAAAGAAAGCAATGATAAATTCTTCCTCCGATGGATAGAGCAATAAAGCTCTTTCTCCCGGAGACATTTGTAACTGAAGTTGAGCCGCCAAAGCTTTTGCTTTTTGCTCTAATTGCTGATAAGTTAGTCTGGCGGTTTCTGTTTCTCCATTAGCCAAAAAGATATAAGCTGTTTGCTCGGCTTGCTGCAATGCTCTATGGTTCAAAATATCTACAAAAGTAGAAATGTCCTGAAAAATTTCGCCTTTAGATTTTGACTCTACAGATAAACAAAGCATTTTTTTTTCCTCTACAACTGATTTCTGAAGTTCTTTTAACATAAAACTAATTACGGCGGATTCATGTTTGTTCTGGTACATTCTCCACTCCGAAAGGCTTATCCAATAAGGAATTGACTGTGCCAGAGGAATAAAGCAACCGCCCCACAGGGCAATCGCACGCACCTTAACATAACCTAACAATTGAGAATGGCAAAAAGTCTTGCTGATACAGGGTTTTGGGTTTTGACTGAATATTTGCTTTAGTATTGCTTACGTCAGGTTCATGACTGTTTCGTTACAGAGCAAAAGTCTGAAACGTTTGCATGGTCAATGGTTGAGGCCAAGCTGTATCTGTCAAGAGGTCTTTTTATGCGATTACCCTATCCCTCCTCTGGGGCTACTTTACCTAAACTCAATAAAGACTGCTTACTGTTTTTTGTTTTTACCGCCCCTATTTTTATTCTAGGGGCTTACCCTAAGTAAAAATACTCAGTTAAACAAAATTTAATTATTTAATTGTAAAGTCCGGTAGTAGTTTTGTAACTCTCGGTTCGGGAATCACTATAGGTAGTGTTTCAATGACTGATCAAACCTACCTGTAGTGGTATTAGTTCAACTTATGCCCCTACAGGCAGTGGATAGCTTAATCCAAAAACACTATATGTGGAAAATGAGCGAACCGTCAGTTGTAACCGTTCAGGAGGGGGTCAAGCAGCCAGTGGCATTGACTCTGTGGAAGGACTCTCTTGGAGCAGCAGAGAAGGAGAAGTGCTGCCTTTCCTGGAGGTGCGAATCGCTTCGGTCATAAGTACCGCGCGCAAAATTAATTACACATCTAAGCCGTCAGCCGTCAGCTTTTTCAGTGATCAGTAAACAGTGATACCATTTTTCTTTATTCGTAGCAGGCATCTTATACTAAATCCGTTGAGTATAGGCTAGTTATGAGGAGAGGCACTCATGCAAGAGGCAAAAGGCAAAGGGGAAAATAAATAATCAGTTTTTAATAACCGGATTTAGTATTACTCCCCTCTTACGTTCTGGGAGAGGGGTTCGGTTCGGGGTGAGGGCAATTAACCATCTCTGCCATTACTTTTGAAAAATGGTATTACTATAGAACCTATTTGGTATCTCTCTTGTGACGCTTCACGGGTAAGAATTACAGGTATTTTGGCTAATTCGCTCTAATCCATACTGGGTAAGGATTTTGGCAAAGATACCAAATGGACTCTATAGATGGAGATCGGTCGTGCCTTTGCCTGTATGCTAGAAGAAGGGGATAATTCGTTGTTGAGCGAGCTTTTTCGCCAGGATTGACAGTATGGGTAATATTCATGAGCAGTTATTAGAGGAATTAGCCGAAGTGGAGTGGAGTGACTTAATCCCCCATGCTCAAAGGGATGCGCTGATCGTGGTTTCGGATTCCCTCAATTTAATCGAAGTAGCAGAAGCGATCGCTGGTGATCGAGTTGCTGAAGTGCAGAATTGGATCGGGGAAAAACTACTAGAAAAACCGACACAGGAGCAATTAAGCGATTGGAATTCCCATCCCAATAACCTTTTTAATACACTAATCGTGCAACCTTTTGTGTTAATTCAGACCATAGCTTAGATAAAACCAAACCCCCCAATCTTGTCGGATTGAGGGGTTAGAAAGAATAATCCTGGCATCGAGCTATTGTCCCGGTCGGCAACCCGACAAGTATCTTGGCCACGGTGAAGTTTCAC
>VYLI01000003.1_pt1 | contig 46051 bp, 50 predicted proteins | sample 5109511 | NCBI WGS metagenome assembly VYLI01 (sample SAMN12291808, study PRJNA351875) | freshwater metagenome | isolation source: freshwater lake | place: USA: Michigan, MSU1 Lake | collected 2011-08-19
CAACCCCCAACCCCCAACCCCCACCAACAAACTTTTTGCTGCAAACCCTAATTATGCAATCATTTAACTGGCAAACCGTCGATCGAGATTCTCCTTTTACTCGCTTAGATTTTCGGACAAAATTAACCATGATGATCGTGGTTACTCTCATCGCTTTTACCTGGGAAAGTCCCCTCGCTGGCGGTTTGCTAACTCTTATTGTCGCTTTAGCTTGTCTCTGGGCCGGGGTAAAATGGTCTTATCTCCTCACCATTTTAAAATTCATGGCTCCTTTTTATCTATTCTTATTAATTACCATGGGATTTTTTAATGTGGAACAGGTAAAAGCTTTAACGGGAAAACCTGAATTAACTCCCTTATTAACTGTCGGTTCTGCTCAAATGACTGTCGAGGGAACCCTCTACGGTTTAAATGTGATCTTTAAAACTCTCACCATGGTTTTAATTATTCCCCTCGCTATTTTTACCACTGATATAAATCAGATGATGGTGAGTTTAACTAAAGCCAGAATTCCTTACAAAATAGTCTTTATTTTTTCCTCTACCCTGCGCTTATTTCCTCTCCTAGTCGAAGAATCTCGATCGATTATTTCTGCTCAAAGATTACGAGGATTAGCAATAGAAAAAATGGGTTGGTTACAAAAAGGAAAAATTTACGCTTCTATCGCTGTACCTTTAATTTTAAACGCTATGGCTAAATCGCAAAAATTAGAGGTAGTTCTACAAGCTAAAGCTTTCTCTGGTGATCCTGATCGCACATTTTTACAGGAATCAATCTTAACCAATAAAGACTATTTATTAATTATTGGCTTTCTATTTTTATTGGTTTTGGCAATTATTCTCTATGTAAAATTCGGGGTGGGAAAATTTGCCTGGTTGTTTTAAAATTAATCCCTATTGTATAGCTCGATCGATCTGGGTATATAAAGCTTCTAAATCCCCGGAATTGTCCAAAACAATATCAGCTAAGGCAATTTTTTCGGCTAAAGGCATTTGATTATTAATCCGAGCGATCGCTTGTTCTCTGCTTAAGTTATTTCTAGTCATTAAGCGTTCAATTTGTTGCTCTAAACCGCAGAAAACCACCCAAATCTCTGTGACTAAATGGGTTAGTTTGGCTTCCAATAATAAAGGAACAGAAAAAACAACTATCGGGACTTCTAACTGCTCTAAATGCCGCTTAAAACATTCTCTAACGTAGGGATGAATCTGACTTTCTAACCAGATTTTTTCCTCGGGATTATTAAAAATAATCTCTCCTAACTGTTGGCGATTAAGGGAATTATCCTCAGTTTTAACTTTTCTGCCATAACGCTGAAAAATTCTCTCTAAAATTGCCGAACCTTTTTCCACTGCTTCCCGGGCATAAATATCCGCATCAAGGACGGGAATTTTGTAGATATTTTCTAAATAATTAGAAACCGTGGATTTACCAGAAGCTATTCCCCCTGTCAACCCGATAATTCTTCTCGACATAGCACCCTAAATTTATAAACTCTCTATCTGTTGTAAAACTCTTGTTTGTACTTGTTGATAGGCAGTTTCCACATCTCCTAAATCGCGACGAAAACGATCCTTATCGAGAATGCGCGCTTGGGCATCCTCTTGGGTTTTATCCCAGAGACGACAGGTATCGGGGCTAATTTCATCACCTAGATAAATTTTGCCCGTTTTATCAACTCCAAATTCTAACTTGAAATCGACGAGAATAATCTGGCACTTATCGAAAAATTCTTGCAGATATTGATTAATTCGCAGGGCTAAATCTCGTAACTGATTGACTTGATCCTCCCTGGCAATATCGATCACTTTTATGCGATCGATTGTTAACAAAGGATCGCCCAAAGCGTCATCCTTGAGGTAAAATTCTACAAGAGGAAAAGGTAAAACTTTCCCCTCCTCTAATCCCGTTTGCTTGCACAAACTCCCGGCGGCGATATTTCTGACTACTACTTCCAAGGGAATGATTTTAATCGCCTTGACGCGCATTTCCCTAGAACTAGGGCGATCGATATAATGGGTAGGTATTCCTAGGGATTCTAACCATTGAAATAGGGCAGTGGAGATAGTACAGTTAATTTCCCCTTTACCGACAATTTGCCCGCGTTTTTGGGCATTAAAAGCGGTGGCATCATCTTTGTAATAAGTGAGGAGAATATCGGGATCATCGGTTTGATAGAGAATTTTGGCCTTACCTTCATAGAGTTTTTCCATAGTTATCATCCTCGGCAATTGATAAACGAAAATCGATGGTTAATCAGATAGCGGCAGCAGCAAATTTTGGCGATCAACCTAGACAAAAAATATATATCATTGGGTAGATGATCGTTGAAAAAAATAATGTATAATTGCTGCTTAAAGATAACTGTCAACATTTTGCGACCGAACCTTAACCTATAACCAAAAAGTGTCACGATTTAAGTGGTCAATTTTTGGCGAATCAGCCAAGTTTTTACTTAAATCCTCAATGATATCCAACAATTGATATTATCTCCCATTACCATTACCGAAAAATCTAAAGAAATTCCGCAAAATTACCCGCCGTCGCCCTATGAGTCAGAATCCTCCTAACGATGATAACCCGAATCTCCCCGATCGCCGCAAGGAGAATTTTCTTTATCCTCGCGCCCCCTACTATGGAGAATTTAAGCCAGAAAACTTGCTATTTAACGCTAATTTACAGGAATTTGCCCAAAAGATCAGTTTTATTTGTAATCTGGAAACGGGGGGCAAAATCAGTTCTCTAGAAGCCTACGAAAAAATTAAAGCCCTCTGGAAAGACTTAAAACAGAGCAAAAAAGGCCTAGGCATTGGGGAAAATCCCTTTCAAAAAGATGATGATGCCTAAAGGATAATCAGGAAAAATCTCCTCGCTTTATCAAAAATGCTGGGACAGAAATATTTTCTGCCCCATACAATTAGATAAGCAAACGCTTAAAAATTACCGTGATTTTGGATGGCATTTTCTAATTTTGCCACCACTTCCTCGACGCTAATTACTCCTAAATCGCCCGTGGCACGGGTGCGAATACTTAAACTATTAGTTTCCATTTCTTTGGCCCCCACCACTGCCATCACGGGGATTTTTTCGGTTTCAGCATTGCGAATCATTTTACCCAAACGTTCGCCACTGGTATCGGTTTCGGCGCGAATTCCTAACAACTGCATTTTCGCTGTCACCTCTTTAGCGTAATCCAATTGACTATCACTAACCGGTAATAATCGTATCTGGACAGGGGCTAACCAAAGAGGAAAATCTCCCGCGTATTCTTCGATTAAAATACCGATTAAACGTTCCAAAGAACCAAAAGGGGCGCGATGAATCATCACCGGACGTTTACGATTACCATCTTCGGCAACGTATTCTAGTTCAAAACGTTCAGGTAAATTATAATCTACCTGTACCGTTCCTAACTGCCATTCTCTTTCGAGGGCATCTTGGAAAATAAAGTCTAATTTTGGACCATAAAAAGCCGCTTCTCCGGGGGCTTCAAAATAATCCATCCCCAAAGTTTGCACCGCTTTTCTAATCGCTGATTCTGCCTTTTCCCAAGCTTCATCGGAACCGATATACTTATCCGATTCGGGGTCACGAAAACTCAATCGCGCCTTAAAATTCTTTAATTGTAAACTCTTAAACACCGTCAAAATTAAATCAACAACGCTTAAAAATTCCTTGTCTAATTGTTCGGGAGTGACAAACAAATGGGAATCATCCACGGTAAAACCGCGAACTCTAGTCAATCCTCCCAATTCTCCCGATTGTTCGTAACGATAAACTGTACCGAATTCTGCCAAACGCATCGGCAATTCCCGATAGGATCTCAAATCACTTTTATAGATTTGAATATGAAAAGGACAGTTCATCGGTTTGAGCACAAATCCTATTTCCTTACTAGCAGATTCCTCATCGTCTGCCATCATGGGAAACATATCTTCTTTGTACTTTTGCCAGTGACCGGAAATTTTAAACAAATCGACGCGAGCAATATGGGGAGTAACTACGGGTAAATAACCGCGTTTTAACTGTTCTTTTTTGAGAAAATCTTCTAACAAAGAACGAATTAAAGTTCCTTTGGGTGTCCATAAAGGCAACCCCGGCCCGACAGAATCAGAGAAAATAAATAAACCTAATTCTTTGCCTAATTTCCGATGGTCGCGTTTGAGGGCTTCTTGTTTGCGGCGCTTGTATTCGGCTAATTGTTGGGGATTTTCCCAGGCTGTGCCGTAAATGCGCTGTAATTGGGCTTTATTCTCATCCCCACGCCAATAAGCACCCGCTACCGTCTCTAATTCGATCGCTTTTGGGTCTAGTTCACTTGTATTATCTAGGTGCGGACCGGCGCACAAATCCCACCAAGCGTCACCAAGATGATAGAGGGTGATGGGTTCTTGAATTCCCGCCAGAATTTCCAGCTTATAGGCTTCATTAATCGCTTTAATGCGCTTTTCCGCCTCTTCCCGAGAAACTTCCTCGCGCATCACCGGCAGTTTTTTATTGATAATTTTGACCATCTCTTTTTTGATGTCCTTGAGATCCTTATCGGTAAAAGGTTCCGGCACATCAAAATCGTAGTAAAATCCAGTTTCAGTCCAAGGCCCGATAGTAACTTGGGCTTTCGGGAATAATTTCTGCACCGCCATGGCCATAACATGGGAGGTGGTGTGACGAATTCGCTTGAGGTGGTCGGATTCGCTGGTTTTCGGTAGTTTAATCGGGGCTTGGTTATCCATATCTCTTGAATTTACACCTTCTCTATTCTCTATTTTAATAGTAAAAGGAGTCTTTAGTCAGGAAAAAAATCAAGATACATATCAATGCCATTTCCCCTCATCTCTAACCTCTAAACCCTCATCTCTATTTTCTGATGAAAAAACTAATTTTATCCTGTTTATTTTTGGGATTGGTTGCTTGTAATGCCGCGGTTAATACCACCGATAACCAAAAACCAAAGGTAATCTCCACTAGCACAATTATCGCCGATTTAACCGCACGAGTGGGCGGTGAAGAAATTGACCATCAAGACATTTTAAAACCGGGGGATGATCCTCACGTTTATGAACCGGTTCCCGCCGATAGTGTGGCTTTAGAAAAAGCTGATTTAATTCTCTATAACGGTTATAATCTCGAACCGGGGTTAATTAAAATGATCGATTCTACGGCAGTTAAAGCTAAAAAAGTGGCCGTCGGAGAAGCCATTACGCCTTTACAACTGGAAAAAGAGGGGCAGAAAGTCCCCGATCCCCACGTTTGGGGTTCGGCCAAAAACGGGATAATCATGGTGGAGAAAATCCGAGATCAATTGATTGAATTAAGTCCCGAAGATAAAGAGATTTTTACTGAAAATGCCGCCAAATTAATCAGGGAATTAGAAAATCTTGATCACTGGATTACTGCGGCTATTAAAACTATCCCCCCTTCCCAAAGGCAATTAGTCACCACTCATGACGCTTTTCAATACTATGCTAATGCCTACGGGTTAAAAGTAGCGGGAACTTTAATTGGCATTAGTACCGAAGAACAACCTAGCGCCCAAACGGTGAAAAATTTAGCCGATGCTATTAAAAATCTCCAGGTTCCTGCTATCTTTGCCGAGACGACTATTAATCCCACTTTAATTACCACTGTAGCCGAAGAAGCGGGGGTAAAATTAGCACCACAACAATTATATTCTGATTCGATCGGTGCGGTGGGTACTGGGGGGGATAGTTATGTAAAAATGCTCAGGGAAAATACTCGCTCGATCGTGGAATCTTTAGGAGGAAAAGTACCTCAAGAAGGTCAATAGACCTCTTGTAAAAATCAAAAAATTGTCCTTAGAGTCAGGAGTTAGGAAGGCAGAAATACCGACAATCAGCAATTATCGGTGACTTTTAGATGATGACAAATGGATCAGCAGCTGCCTGTAAGCATCCCACCGAAAAGCTAATGCGCGGGGGGTTTGGGGGCGGCGCCACGCCCCCAACGGGGGGTTTGGGGGGTAGAACCCCCCAAAAGCTTGGATTGAGGGAAAAAATCGAAAGTAACGCCCGACTTTAGCAGAGAGTTTCCCCTTAAAAATCCCAACTTAGTAGATTTACAAAGCGGGGTTTATTTCCCAAATCCTTTACCGCGATTGACAGCAGGTAAAATGAGACAACTGTTAATCTGTTCTTTTAGGGTTTCATGATCGAGATTTTGACCGATAAGAACTAGCTGATTTTTGGGAGTACCTTTCCATTCGTCATCTTCGAGAGTAAAACGTTTGCCACTGAGGTGAAAAATATGACGTTTAGGACTTTCATCAAACCAGAGAATACCCTTAGCGCGGAAAACGCTTTCTGGTAACTGATTATCGAGGAAATATTGGAACTTCCGAATCGAAAAAGGTTGGTCACTAGCAAAGGAAATAGAAGTAAATCCATCCACCTCTAAATGATTGGAATGATCGTGATGATCATGATCGTGATCATGGTCGCAGTGGTCGTGATCGTGGTCGTGGTGATCATGGTCGTGGTGTTCTTCTTCTGTGTCGAAATATTTATCCGATTCAAATAGTCCGACGCTGAGAATTAAGGGTAAAGGAACCTGACTTTTGCTAGTACGAAGAATTCTCGCTCCTTGCTTCATGTCCCGGATTCTTATTTCTAAAGAATCCACATCCGCTTCATCCACTAGATCGGTTTTATTGAGAACAATAATATCACCGTAGGTGATTTGACTTAAGGCCGCTTGCGAGTTGAATAAATCGAGACTAAAATTGGCACAATCCACCATAGTGACAATGGAATCTAAACGGGTCATTTCCCGTAATTCTGTACCTAAAAAGGTTAAAGCTACCGGTAAAGGATCGGCTAATCCCGTGGTTTCTACGACTAAATAATCGATTTTTTCGGGACGTTCGAGAACTTTATAAACTGCTTGAATCAAATCCTCGTTAATCGTGCAGCAAATACAGCCATTATTTAATTCTACCATGCTGTCATCACTGCTGATAATCAGTTCGTTATCGATACCGATTTCACCGAATTCATTGACAAGAACAGCAGTTTTTAATCCCTGTTGATTACTGAGAATATGATTGAGGAGAGTAGTCTTACCACTACCAAGAAACCCAGTAATAATTGTTACTGGAAGACCTTGTTTTGGCACTGACATCGTGTTAATAGCTTGTGATTCGACGGTTTGCATAATGATTTGGGGGTGAGTATTCTGTCACTAAAAAGCGATTTTTCGGGATGAGATAGCTAGTTTTTCTCGATCAAACAGTCTCCACTTGATCGCCGACTATTTTTATTGTAGATATTTTTGGACCACATCCCATCCTGTTAGGGTAACAAAAAGAAAACCCAGAAACAATAAAAGATTAGTGCCGATGTGGAGAGACCGCGCTAGAGGTGGACGAGTTGTAATGTTCAGGCCGCTAATTGCCGAAACAAAAACCAGAAAAACCACCGATAAACCCGCTATCAGGTGGGAAGAGTGGCCTAAACTGCCATAATGACCGATTGTTCCCACTAATCCGATTCCCAGCAGAATTAAGACCAAAGCAACCATGATCAGGCCGCTGACCAGATGAAAGGATCTTAACCATTTCGGTCGAGATTGGCCCGCGAGTCGTCGATAACCCATGTTTACCCCCGAAACCGCTAATAAAAAATAGGCAAAGAGAGCAAATCCCATCGACCAAGCGGCAATTTTCCATAACCAGAGAAAGGAAGGGAGATTCATAGGGGTGGGATTATTATTAGCAAGGAAAGGGACGACCGATCGTGTTAATTTAAGTTTACCGGACAAAAATCAGCAAGTTAGGGCTAATATGTCTCATCTCACCATCGACACGGAAAATAATCAGCGTCAACCCTTTGAGTTACCGGGGGCTAAACCCCATTATAACCCCGATCGACCCGGACAAGTTAATCATATTTTTCTCGATTTAATTATTGATATTCCTCAGCAAAGTTTTCAGGGCAGCTGTCAGATTACCCTCACCCCCATTCGTCAGGGAATTAGCAGTTTAACTCTGGATGCGGTGGATCTAAATATTAATTCTGTGTTCATTGAAGATATCAGTCAACCCTTTGACTATGATCGTTCTCTCCTGACTATTCATCTGCTACAACCCACTACCGATAAACCGATTATCCTCACGATTAACTATCAGGTTAAGCAACCACAACGGGGATTATATTTTATCGGACCCGACGAATATTATCCCGATAAACCGATGCAAGTTTGGACCCAGGGAGAAGATGAAGATTCTCGCTTTTGGTTTCCCTGTTTTGATTATCCCGGACAGTTAGCCACTTCCGAAATTCGGGTGAAAATTCCCCAACCCTATATCGCTATTTCTAACGGGGAATTAATCTCGGTGGAAAACGTTGGTGAAGACAGAATTTATCACTGGTCACAAAAGCAAATTCATCCTACCTATTTAATGACTCTTGCGGTGGGAGATTTTGCTGAATTACGCGACTCATGGAATGGTGTTCCTGTCACTTATTATGTGGAAAAAGGACGGGAAGAAGAGGGACAAAGAAGTATGGGTAAAACTCCCCGCATGATCGAGTTTTTTAGCCAAACGTTTGGTTATCCCTATCCCTATCCTAAATACGCACAAGTTTGCGTAGATGATTTTATTTTTGGTGGGATGGAAAATACTTCCACCACAATTTTAACCGATCGCTGTTTGATCGATCAAAGAGCAAGTATTGATCATACTTGGACAGAAAGCTTAGTTGCCCATGAATTAGCTCATCAATGGTTCGGTGATTTAGTGGTAATTAAACACTGGTCTCACGCTTGGATTAAAGAGGGAATGGCCTCCTATTCTGAGGTTTTATGGACAGAATCGGAATACGGAAAAGCAGCTGCTAGTTATTATTTATTAGGGGAAGCAAGAAGTTATTTAGAAGAAGATACTTCCCGCTATCGTCGTCCGATTGTTACTCATGTTTATCGAGAAGCGATCGAACTTTATGATCGTCATCTCTACGAAAAAGGTGCTTGTGTTTATCAGATGATTCGCTCTATTTTAGGGGAAGATTTATTCGGAAAAGCGATTCAGACTTTTGTGCGAGATAATGCCCATAAAACCGTGGAAACTGTGGACTTATTACGGGCGATCGAAAAAGCGACCGGCTACAATTTATTATTCCTCTTTGATCAGTACGTTTATCGCGGTGGTCATCCCGATTATAAGGTGGCCTACAGTTGGGACAATCAGAATAATTTAGCCCAATTAACTGTCACCCAAACCCAGGACGAAAAAGAACTATTCGACTTGAAAATTCCCGTCGCTTTTGCCTATCTCAACTCTGACGATCTTACCTACAATCTGCGGATTCACCAAAAAGAACAAAGTTTCTATTTTCCCCTAGCACAAAAGCCCGATTTTGTCAAGTTCGATCGGGGTAATAATTTCCTCAAAACCGTCACTCTTGAGTATCCCATCGGTGAATTAAAAGCGCAATTACAACAGGATACCGATCCAATTTCCCGTATCTATGCAGCCATAGCCATTGCTAAAAAAGGCGGTTTAGAAGCGATCGAAGCTTTAGGGACATCCCTAGAAAATGAGCCTTTTTGGGGTGTGCGTGTGGAGGTGGCCAAACAGTTAGCAACTCTTGGTTTAGATCAAGCGGTTACTGCTTTAATTAAAGGTTTAAACGACGAAAAAGCACAAGTACGTCGGGCAGTTGTCGAGGGATTAAGTGAAATTAAAACCTTAGATAGTTATCACGCGCTTAAATCCCTACTAGAAGCCGGAGATGCTAGTTATTATGTGGAAGCGGCCGCGGCGCGAGGATTAGGCTCCATGGCCGTGGGACAATTGCAAAATAAAGAAGGGGAAATTATTGACCTGCTCAATCATATTTTACAGTTAAGAAAGGGGTGGAATGAGGTAGTAAGAGCGGGCGCAATTGGCGGTTTAAGCCAGTTAAAAACCTCGCCGGCGGCTTTGGAGTCAATTTTGACCTACACGGCTTTAGGCACGCCTCAACCCCTGAGATTAGGAGCTATCCGCGCCCTGGGAGCGATTTCTTCGGGACAAACCACGGATAAATTAACCGTAATTTTGGAACGTTTAGAAACCATTGCCAAGGAAACTTTTTTCTTGACGCAGGTGGCAGTGTGTAACGCTTTAGGACAGATAGAAAATGCCAAAGCTATCGTTATTTTACAAGCTTTGAGCGATCGAACTCCCGATGGTCGCGTGCGTCGTGTAGCGGAGGAAGCAGTACAAAAAGTCCAGAAAAAATTAGGTTCCGAGAAAGCAATTCAGGAAATTCGCGAGGAATTAGAAAAAATGAAACAGGAAAATCAGGAACTTAAAAGTCGTTTGACCAAATTAGAGGCGAAAAATAGTTAGTTAACCTGAGTTATCAGTTATCAGTTATCAGTTATCAGTTATCAGTTATCAGTTATCAGTTAAATAATTAGAGCGATTTTTTCTAGGGGAGCATCGCCAATAAACCTTGATAAAAAATCTGAAAACTAGGAGAACAATTATGAGCAGGAGTCATAAATTGAGAAATTTCTCTGGCTGCTTTCACTTTTTCTAAACCTCCTCGATGATACCCAGCTTTTTGAAGTATCTTTTCTAAGTTTTCCCAAGTTCCGCCTGTAATTTCATCGGGGTTTCTGTATTTTGCTTGCTGTCCCACATTAGTAGAAACTTTGGGATAGGCTGAGACTATAGCCTGAATATCACCAAAAAACCAAGCTTCTAGTTCTTCTATAGCAATTCTATTTAACACCTGAAATGTTTTTTTATCTTCGCTAATCGTTTTAGTGATAAGTCCTGTTTGTTGAGCGATATTTTCTAACTTTTCTTTTATTTTTTGACAATCTTCATTGTCTCTATCTACAAGAATAATGATTCGATAATCATCGGTTATCCAGCATTTATAACCTTTTAATCGCTCCGGTAGTTTTTTGATTAAATCGGATTTACCTCGAAAGGCATAAATTTTATAAGTGACATTCTCAAATAATATTTTAGGTAAAATTTGATTTAAACATTCTTGGGTAGAAAATTCTTCGACTAAAAATTCAAGATGCACTTTTTCCCTCCTTTGGTATTAAATTTAAATGATAGGATTACCCACATCAAAATAGTCCTTCATCCATAATTGACCCAACAAAGCACCATTTTGAATAAATTCCTTAACTCCTTGCATTGCTGAAGTACGTTTAGCTTGAGTAAAACCATTTTCATCTCGATAAAGCACCCAAACCTCCTCTGGTTTCAAACCATCTACAAAAAAGGGAGAATGAGTTGTTACCATTAATTGTGTACTTGCGGTCGCTGCCCGACATTCTTCTGCTAATTCAGGTAATAAACGGGGATGAAGATGATTTTCTGGTTCTTCTATTCCCACTAATTGCGGAGGGCTTGGATCATATAATATAGTTAAATAAGCCAACATTTTTAAAGTGCCATCGGAGGCAAATTTGGCAAGAATTGGACTTTGAAAAGGTGCGTCTTTAATCTGGAGTAAAAGCTGTCCATTCGGCATAATAGATGCCTCTACTTTTTCTAATCTGGGAATTCGACGAGAAAGGGTTTGTAAAATAGATTCTAATCGTTGAGGATGATCTTCTTTTAAATATTGAATAACATTAGGTAAATTGTCACCAGTTGGCGATAATCTTTCTTGCGCTCCTGCTTCGGGTTGATTGCGAGTATTATCTGCGGTTAAGCAGGAAAGATACCAACTTGTGATAAAACGACGCAAAGCACTAACCCGGAGATGTTTGGCCAATTGTCCCAGGGTACTAACAGCTAAAAATTCCGCGGAGTCTAATCGTTCAGAAATTCGTTCATCTTCTTCTTGGGGATTTTCTCCACTAATCACTATTCCTTCCCCTTCTTTAAAGTCTAAAAAGCGAAAAGGTTTGCCCTTCGCTCCTTGTCTCCACTGTAACCATTCTTCAGCAACATAAGGGCGATTATTAGCTTCATTAATGGCTAAATGATAGGTAATTAAAGGTGATGCCAATGTTTCTCTATATTTTAATTCGATAATGATGTAACCTTCTTGTCCTCTGGTTCTTAATTCTTTAAATCTTCCCCGTCTGTCCCAAGCTTTTCTTAAACCAACAGTAAAACATTCAGAGAGAAAGGCAAAGACATCAAATATGGTAGATTTTCCGCTCCCATTAGGACCGAGAAAAACGGTTAGAGGAGTAATTTTTTTTAATTCTAAGTCCTGTAAAGCTCGGTAATTTTGCACGCGCAGATTTTCGATTCGAGGTATAGAGTTTTTAGACATTGATTGTTGCTCTCTCTTGCTTTTAGCTTGTCTTTCCTGTGATTAGCAGTTATGGCAATTCTAATTTAATGAAGTAAAAAAAACTAGGTTTAGGCAGGAGAGTTCATACCTCATCAATTTGAAAAAAGCGGTAATTTCTTTAGTTCTCAGAAAAAGACAAGTTTTACCTATAATACCAAATTCCAGGGCTGATAGGATTAGCATTTCTCCTCTCTCTTCCCAATCATCTAAGCTGCTCGCGCATCTAAATTACTGGTTAAGACTGCATAGGAGAAAGCTTGCCGTTAGACTTCGGCTGCACCTCGACTCGTCTCGGTGAGCATTGTCGGGCCGAGTCTAACAGGGAGAAATAGTTCAGGCATTTGTACTAAAATACAAAATACCGAGTTTAAATGCACAACAACTGAGAAATTGTCGGGAAATCGGGGAATTTATGCCTGATTACTGTTAAGAAAGTTAAATCGAGTGATCTAACGCTTGAGATTGCCGATCAAAATCCGTCAACAAAGTGGCTTTTCTCGGTTTTAAATGTACCGTTTGTTCTGGTTGTAACTGTAATTGCTTGTACTCCTCACGATTGAGATAAGCCACCACCATTTCCCCATCGGCTAACATTAATTCTACTTGTATTTCCCAGCCTAAATGAATAACTCTTTTTACCACTGCCCAACTATTCAACCCATCTTGTTCGGGCATAATTTCCAGGTCGTGGGGACGGATAAAAACGGTGGAATTATGACCCTGATGATGCCCATTTCCTAATCCCGCTAGATTAGGTAAGATATTCACTTCCCCAATAAATTGCATCACAAAAGGTGTGGCCGGATGATCGTAAATTTCGGCGGGAGAACCCACCTGTTCAATTTTACCATGATTCATCACGACAATCGTATCGGCTACTTCCATTGCTTCCTCTTGATCGTGGGTAACAAAAACACTGGTAACGTGAACTTCTTTATGTAAATTTCTCAGCCATACCCTTAATTCTTTTCTGACTTTTGCATCTAAAGCTCCAAAGGGTTCATCTAATAATAATACATTCGGTTGAATGGCTAAAGCGCGGGCTAAAGCTACTCGCTGCCGTTGTCCTCCCGATAATTGGGCGGGATAGCGATCGCCTAATCCTTGTAATTGAATTAATTCTAATAATTCCTCAACTCTTTTCTTAATTACTTGCGATTTTTGCTGGCGAATTTCTAGACCAAAAGCAATATTTTGACGGACAGTTAAATGTTTAAATAGGGCATAATGTTGAAAAACAAAGCCGATATTTCTCCGTCTAGGATCCACATGGGTGGTATCTTGTCCGTTAATGATAATCGCGCCACTGTCGGGACTTTCTAATCCGGCAATTGAACGTAATAAGGTGGATTTTCCCGATCCCGATGGTCCGAGGAGAGCAACTAATTTACCTTCAGGAATGGTTAAACTGATATTATCTAAAGCTTGAAAATTGCCGAAACGTTTGGAAACTTGGTGGATAGTAATACTCATATTTTTAGGTTAATTGTAGTTAAGTAAGTAGGTGGGTGGAATTAAATATAAGATGAACGTAGGTTGGGTTGAAGCATGAAACCCAACGCCCGCTCATGTTTTTAGGTTTTTTGTAGTTAGGTAGTGTGAATTTTGTGGGCGGTTTTACGTTCGAGAATTTCTTTGATAATTAAAGTAACTCCCGCTAGTAAGGCGAGAATAGCCGCCGCACTAAAAGCGGCAGGAGTGAGATAATTTTTATAAGCCTGTTCTACGAAAATTGGCAGGGTGGCAGTTCTACCTAAAATACTGCCAGAAACCACAGAAACCGCCCCAAATTCTCCCATCGCCCGGGCATTAGTTAACAGCACTCCGTACATCAATCCCCAACGAATATTGGGTAAAGTTATGCGCCAGAAAATCTGCCAATCACTTGCCCCTAAAGTGCGCCCCGCTTCCTCTTGTTCTAAGCCAATTTCTTCTAAGACTGGGATAACTTCTCTAGCGACAAAAGGCATAGTAACAAATATAGTTGCTAATACCATTCCGGGTAAAGCAAAAAGTATTTTTATATCGAAAAATTCTAGGAAAGAACCTAACCAACCATTGCGCCCATAGAGCAGTACAATCATTAAACCGGCTACCACGGGAGAAACGGCAAAAGGTAAGTCAATTAAACTAATTAATAAAGTTTTGCCACGAAATTGATTGCGAGCAATTACCCAGGCTGCACAAAGTCCAAAAATTGTGTTTAAAGGTACAGTAATTAGGGCAATAATTACTGTTAATTTCACGGCTTCGATAAAGTCAGAAGTTCCCGCCGCTTCTAAAAAAGCTTGGAATCCATTGCGAAAAGCATAGTAAAATACTGCCGCCGCCGGAATAAATAATAATAGTGCCAGATAAACAAGGGCGATGATAATTAGTAGGGGTTTGTAATCCCACTCTTTCGGTTTAGTTAATACTTTTGGATTGTGCATTTTTACTCTGTCTCTCATTAAATGATAATAATTGTTACTTAACTCTGTATTTTTGCCCCCATTGCTGCAGGAAATTAATTACTACTAACATGAACAAAGAAACCAGTAATAAAACCATGCCGATTACTGTTGCCCCCGTGTAATCATATTCCTCTAGTCTTTGGAAGATTAAAACCGGGGCAATTAAATCCTTAAAGGGAATATTAGAGGAGATAATAACTACGGAACCATATTCACCGATCGCTCTGGCAAAACCGAGGGCAACTCCTGTTAAAATAGCGGGTAGTATTGTGGGAAAAATAACTCGCCAAAAGATTTGCCAAGAGGAAGCACCGAGGGATAAAGCCGCTTCTTCTACCTCTTTTTCCATTTCCTGTAAAACTGGCTGTAAGGTGCGGACAATGAAGGGTAAAGCGATAAATAACATCGCCACAAAAACCCCTAAAATGGTAAAGGATATCTTAATGCCAAAGGGGGCAAAAAATTGACCGAGCCAACCGTTATCACTGTAAACTGTGGCTAGGACTAAACCAGCAACAGAAGTGGGTAAAGCAAAGGGCAAATCCACACAAGCATCGACAATTTTTTTACCCGGGAATCGATAACGCACCAATACCCAAGCGATAATAGTGCCAAAAACTCCGTCAATTAATCCAGCGATTAAGGAAGTCAAAAAAGTGACTTGGTAAGCGGATAAAGAAATCGGTAAAGTGGCAATGCGCCAAAATTCGGCAAAACCAAGAGTTAGGGATTTAGCAAATAGTGCCGCTGCCGGTAAAACCAACAAAACCACTAGATAACTAATGGTAATTACCCAAGGAATAGAAACTTTTTTGTGGGGTTGGCTGGGAGATAAAGATAATTGTGGGTTAGCCATTGTTAATTATTGCTAGAGATTACCAATTGTCCGCTTCTTCAAGAACTTGTGCTGAATCATACCAAACTTCTACATCTAAATCTGCCAGATAGGAAAGGGCATTTTCTATCCCTTGGGAGTTGCCTTGTAGTTGTAGATCGAACCAGCCATCTTGATTATTATTTGCAGCTAACAAAGCGGAAAATATATTCACTTTTAGACCAGGAAAAGACCCTAAACGTGCTATAATTGGCTCGTTAATATATTGTTTAGGAATCCGAATTTTTATTCTTCGGGACGTGGGGCGATCGAGTCCTGATTGATCGAGATGTAAGTCACTTTGGGGATGATTAATAGTTTGCCATTGAGGTTGATTATCCATGGTTTTTCTCCTTAGGATTTACCAGCTTTAGTCAGAATTTTATCGAACAAGGCTCCTTCATCAAAGAATTGCTTTTGCACCTTATCCCAACCGCCTAAATCCTGCACGGTAAAGAGATTTTTTATCTGAGGAAATTTACTCTCAAACTCTTTAAATACCGTCGGTTCAACGGGACGAAACCCCACCTGAGCAAATTCTCTTTGGGCTGCGGGAGTAAATAAAAACTGCACAAAAGCCTCGGCCACTTTTCTCGTACCTTTTTTATCCACATTGGCATCAACAACCGCCACGGGATTATCAATAGAAATGTTGTAATCGGTGGGAACAGTGTAAGCTAACTTCTCACCTTTTTGGTTAGCGAGAATCATCTCATTTTCGTAATTAATTAGCACATTTCCCTGGCCTTGTTTAAAAAATACATCACTAGATTCGCGAGCATCTCTAGGTAAAACTGGCGCATTTTTAAACACTTTTTCGACAAAAGTTTGCGCCGCTTGTTCACTGCCTCCCGCTTGCGTCACCGAACCCCAGAGAGCGAGAAAATTCCAGCGCGCTCCGCCAGAAGTTTTGGGATTAGCGGTAATAACTTTAATATTATCCTTGGCTAAATCTGACCATTTATTAATTTTAATATTGGCATCACGAGGAACAAAAGCCACCACAGACTTATGAACAATAGAGTCATTCGGAGCTTCTTTTTCCCAACCGGGTTGAATTAATCCCGCTTGCTCAATTTTCTTGGTATCCAAAGCTAAAGCCAACGCTACCACATCCGCTTCTAAACCATCGATAACGGCGCGAGTTTGGGAACCGGAGCCACCATAACTCTGTTCAAAAGTTACCTTTTGCCCCGTTTTTTGTTGCCATTCCTCGACAAATTTGGGAATGATTTTTTCGTAGGCACTTTGGGTGACAGCATAGGAAACAAGTGTCACAGTCACGGGTTTTTGGCTGTCATTGCCGCTATTGGTGGGGGATGGGGTGCAAGATACCAGCGTTCCCCCCGTCAGGAAAGTTGCCACGAGTAGGGATAAACAAGACTGGGATGACTGCATCGGGGGCGCTCCTAAGATTTACTCTGAGGTTGTATCTGTTTTCAGGTCTGGTTTAATCCTACAGCACAGGAAACAAAATTTCAATACATTTATAAAACAAATTGGGAATAAGGTGATAACAAGGGAAACTGTGAGAAGATGGAATCAGTGCTACATCTAGGTTTGAGACTATGGGCAAGAGCGTCAAGGCCAAAAAAACACCCCTCCTACAACAACTGATTAACCAGAGTTTTCTCTTTCGCGGACTAGAGGAAACTTGGTTAAGTCAGTATCTCGATGCAGACAATCTCAAGTTAGAGACGCTATTTTCCAATCGTCCCGTCTATACGGCTTTTCTACCCGATGAATTTCTAGATGTTTTGTATGTGATTTTGGATGAGGGTGTAATCGTCGTCCGCAGCACTCCCCTCGACCGGATTATTGCCATTACCTACCCCGGCGGCTGTTTTGGTATGAGGAGTTTACCCTTTAGTTATGGTTTAGCCAGTCGCGCCTTTCCCTGTTTGGTGGAATCCTATAAAACTACCCACGTCCTGAAAATTCCCTTATCGGCACTAGAAAAGATTTACAACGATAACGAAAGTTTTCGTCAACGGTACTGTTTTTTATTTGAATTACAGCAAAAATTCGAGTATCATTTGCTTAATTGCAGTAGCTATCCACCCCAAGCTGTAGCCACTTTACTCAGAGCTTTAATCTATCAAGAAAGAGAATTAGGCAGTCAACCAGATGCCGAAAATATCTATACTTTTGATCTATCCGTCGATGTGATTGCTCGCGCTTGTCAACTCAATCAACGCACCGTCGAACAGGTATTAAAAGGATTGCAGACCGTGGGATTAATTGCCTCAGAATCGACGGGGGATTTAATTCGGGTACTAGATGCCGAGGGTTTAAAAGAAGTGTACAGTGCCACCCGGGATAAAGTTAATTGGTGGCCTCTAAAGTAAGTAGGGTTGGCCCTATTTACCCTTGCAATTGACAGCGCTTTAAGGCATCTTCGGCAGCCGCTTTGGTGGCATCCTGTTTCCGTTTACCTTTACCTGTACCGTAGAGAAGATTATTAACCCGCACTTCGGCAGTAAATTCCCTAGCGTGGGGCGGTCCTGTAACATCAACGATCGCATATTCTGGATTAGAGGCGAAATTGGCCAGCGCCCACTGTTGAAAGAGATTTTTGGCATCGATAAAAGATGGCGATTCCGATTGTTGAGAGACTAAATGAGAGGCTACAGGGATAAAAAGTTGGTGCAGATAGTTTTTAACCGCATTTAACCCCGAATCTAGATAATAAGCCCCAATTATCGCTTCAAAACTGTCCGCTAATAGGGTAGGATTCGATCGCCCCCGATCTTTAATTGCCCCCTTACCCAAACGCATTAACTCCCCTAGGCCGATTTCAAGGCCCAATTGCGCTAATTGTTCTTCTTTGACCAAATTTGACCGCAAACGGGTTAATTCTGCCTCGTTCATGGCGGGATATTTTTGATACAATAGTTCGCCCACCAAAAAAGCTAAAATCGCATCGCCCAAAAATTCTAGGCGCTCGTTATTTTCCGTCAATTCCGACTGTTCATTGACATAGGAACGATGGGTTAAAGCTTGGGTGAGAAGGAGAGCATTTTGAAAAGGAGGCAAACAAGACATTACAGAAATGATCAAGTCAAGGGCATTTCTGATCTTAATCCGACCCCACCCCGAATAGATGAGACGAACGATCCTTTTTTTACTGTTTTTTCCGGCTAGTTTAGGCATAATCTCCCAAATCTTCTCACCAGAAAACCTATCCGCTGCTATTCTTGCCCTAGGTACCCTGGTGATGTGTATGGAACAGGCACGCATGGCAGCGGTAGATATGGCAGAAATTGCCCAATTTCAGCAAAAAACCAGCGATCCTCGCCTCGATCGCTTTTTTATGGTTACGATAAGTACAATTGTTTTAGAATTATCGGGCTTTTATGTGGCTGCCCTCTGGATAGGATGGGGGGCCCTAATAGTTTTAGTTAGTCAAATTTGGTTCCATTGTTTAGCCAAGATTCAACTGCAGCCAAGCACGGAAAAAATTATTGACCATGGCATAGTGCCACGTTTACCCATATTACTCGCTGACGGAATCGGGATAATCTTCGTGGCTTTCTGGTTAGCCAAAATCGCCCCCCTAATTATGGCCATGACTTTAACGGCAATGTTATTAATCTACGGCTCTATTAAATATCTTTTCAGAACTGGGGAGGGGAGAGAAAGGAACCTCCAGAGACGGCAATCCCTATAAATGGGCGCTCAGAGACTCTGACGCAGTTTAAATTCAGTACAGCTTACCACAACCGACAGGGAGGCGAGGGGCACCGGCGGGTATTTTATCGAATAAAAAAGAGATTTCAGGTTAAAAATGAAATAAAGAGCATAAATAAGCTTAAATATGCTCTTTAATGCCTAATTATAGGCTTGTTTAAGTGATGACAAGCTAATTATCCTCTAGTCCTCGTTCAAAACTAATTAATAATTATTCTCAATTGTCTCAGGCGATTACTCTAGCTGCGATCCAGGATTAATGCTGAAAAGCCTTGATTTTCAAAGGCTGACCAGGCTAAAAATACTGATGTATCAAACGATACCGAGCAATTGTAACAATTCTTAACTTGACTTTATTGAGAATTATTTTAGACTAAGACTTAAAGCTTATTGCATATTATTATCAATAAGCTTGGTTCTATTTTCGTTAAAAGATGCCATGCAGACCTACGATAATCCTCAGATCGAGTACGACTGGTGGGCAGGAAATGCCCGTTTTGCCGATAAATCAGGCTTATTTATCGTTGCCCACGTTGCCCAAGCTGCTTTAATCGCTTTTTGGGCAGGAGCCTTCACCTTATTTGAAATTTCCCAGTATCGCCCCGATATAGCCATGGCAGAACAGGGCTTAATTTTACTGCCGCACCTGGCCACTTTAGGCTTTGGAGTCGGAGAAAAGGGGCAAATCATCGATATCTATCCCTTTTTCGTGATTGGCTCAATTCATCTAATTTCTTCGGCAGTTTTGGGAGCAGGAGCCTTATTTCACCTGTTAAGAGTCCCAGAAAACCTAAAAGATTCCTCTGGACTGGCGAAAAAATTCCATTTCGATTGGAGTGAACCCCGACAATTAGGAGTGATTCTCGGTCATCACCTGCTCTTTTTAGGTATAGCTGCATTATTATTAGTGGCCAAAGCTATGTACTGGGGGGGATTATACGACGCAACTATCGGCGCTGTCCGAGTCGTTAGTGAACCAACCCTCGATCCTTGGGTCATCTATGGCTATCAAACCCACTTCGCTACTGTGGACAATCTCGAAGATTTAGTCGGTGGTCATATCTACGTCGGTTTAATGTTAATTGGGGGCGGTATCTGGCATATTATCGTTCCCCCGCTCAAATGGGCGAGAAATGTGCTGATTTTCTCTGGAGAAGCCATTTTATCCTACTCTTTGGGCGGAATTGCCCTAGCTGGTTTCGTGGCCGCCTATTTCTGTGGGGTAAATACCCTCGCTTATCCAGTCGAATTTTACGGGCCAGTTTTAGAAGTGAAGTTAGGAATTGCTCCCTACTTTGCCGACACGGTGAAATTGCCCTTTGGAGTGCATACGGCGCGCTGTTGGTTAGCTAATGCCCACTTTTTCCTCGCTTTCTTCTTTTTACAAGGTCATCTCTGGCACGCTTTACGCGCGATGGGTTTTGACTTTAAACGAGTAGAAAAAGCCTTAAATGCGATAGAAGCTTAGTTTTTTGGGGAAGATTAGGATAAATTATCTATTTTCCGAATTTTCCCCGCTGATCAATCTTTCTAACTGTCCCTTATGCCTTACTGTGCCTGTTGTAACACCAAATTGCTGCATCACATTGGACGCTCTCGCTCTTATTGGTACTGTAGTTCTTGCCGGCAGGAAATGCCAGTTTCAGAGGGAGAAAACTGTAATCAGGGGCTTTATTCCCTATCAAGGATAATTAAGAGTTAAACTCACTTATTTCGCAACAAGGACAAATTTTATGGCAAAAATTGGCTTATTTTTTGGCACGCAAACCGGCAAAACCGAAACGGTGGCGGAAATGATTCAGAAAGAATTTGGGGGTGAGGCAATTGTAGAATTACACGATATCTCTTCCGCATCTACCGAGGATTTTGCCCCCTACGATGCCCTGATTATCGGTTGTCCCACCTGGAATATCGGCGAATTACAAAGCGATTGGGAGGGTTTTTACGATGAATTGGATGACATTGATTTCGCCTCCAAAAAGGTCGCTTTCTTCGGGATGGGGGATCAAATCGGTTACGCGGACAACTTTCAGGATGCCCTGGGGATACTGGAAGAAAAAATCGCCTCCCTGGGGGGTAAAACCGTCGGTTATTGGCCCACAGAAGGTTACGACTTTAACGAGTCAAAAGCCCTAAAAAACGGCAAATTTGTCGGTTTAGCCCTCGATGAAGACAATCAATCCGATTTAACTGAACAACGGATCAAAACTTGGGTCGCAGGACTTAAGCGCGAATTTGGCGTTTAGTTGGCCATCAGGAGACAGGAGACAGGAGACAGGAGACAGCTTTTTTCTCCCATCTCCCCATCTCCCTATCTCCCCATCTCCCTATCTCCCCATCTCCCCATCTCCCTGATTATTATGTCTCGATTACCTGATGCAGTTTGGATTAATGTTAACCCCAGTTTTCGCCGTTTTGATCGCCCGGTGTTGGATTTTTTAGCCCGGGAAGTTGCGATCGCTGATTGGCAATACTGTCAATCTCTTGATGAGCCAGCTTCCCTTGATATTGCCTTGCTATTACTACAAGATTACCTGAAACAATGCGATCGACCGCTGCATTTAGTCGGCCACGGCACGGGGGGATTAGTAGGATTACTGTATGCGCGTCGTTATCCGGAAAGGGTAAAATCCTTAACTTTGCTTTCCGTGGGAGTCTATCCGGCAATCGATTGGCAAGCTCATTATTATGTGCTATCAAAATTATTACCCTGTTCCCGTCAAACTCTGCTCAATCAATCGGTTCACAATCTTTTTGGTCATCAATCCTGCGCTGTAACCCAAGAATATCGCTATCTCTTGGAAGAGGATTTATTATTGTCCCTTTCTCCCCATAATCTCTATCAGAATGCCCATTTCGTCCCGGGTACAGTTCCCGTACCCCTGTTAGTCTGTGGGGGAGATATCGATACGGTAATTGATCGCCATTTATTGCAAGGATGGCAACCCTGGTTAAAGTCAGGCGATCGCATTTGGAGTTGTTCCAAAGGGCGTTATTTTTTCCACTATTCCCACCCCTACAGCGTCAGTCAAGAGATTTTAAGTTTCTGGCGATCTCTAATCCGACAGGAATTTCTTTCTGAGCAAACTGTAATTATTTCTTAATTGACAAAAATCGAGATTTATGTTAAGGCTAATACCGCTTTTGTGTCCGATCGCTATCTGGCTCGTTCTCTTATTCTTTTTTACTGCCCTTTTTCTTGCCATTGCCGAAGCGTGGGTACTACTGAGAAAGGTGCATCGGATTCCCTGTAGTCGCTGTGTTTTTTGTACTGGGGATTATCGCTTGAAATGTGCGGTGCATCCAGCGCGTGCCTTTTCGGAAGATGCGATCGATTGTCGGGATTTTGAGCGAGAAATTCAGGAAAATAGGGTTAATTCTCTCCCCTTGCTGACGGTAACTTTTCACTGGCTATGGAGTGTGTCTAAGCAGAGTTCGGGATAAGCTACAACCCTGATTCTGCTCTAGGCTAAAACCCTTATTCTCTCGTCCGAGTCCTGACGAAATCCCCTTAAGCCGAACTGACGTTATATTAAAAAAGTAAGGCAATTATAATAAGAAAGTAACCACGATGAATGTCTCTCTTACCCCTGAACTGGAACAATGGGTTCAAAATAAAGTTAAAAGCGGACGGTATCACTCTGTCAGTGAGGTCATTCGGGAAGGGTTGCGCTTACTCGAAGAACGGGATCTCCTACGGCAAGTCAAGTTAGAACGTCTCCGTGACGATATTCGCCAAGGTGTAGAAAGTGGTGAGGTGACCCCCCTTGATATGGAAGAAATTATAGGAGAATGTCGTGCTGAGGCCGGGGATACTTTATGAGCCTCATTCTCAGAAGCCCTCAAGCCAAATTAGACCTTAAAGGAATTTGGTTTTACATTGCCAATGATAATAGACAGCGTGCGGATGCGTTTTTACGCAAGTTAGACGAGAAAATCAAAAACCTCGCTAACACGCCTTATATGGGCAGAAATCGTGATGAATTGATGCTCAACTTAAGAAGTTTTCCTGTAGGCTCTTATGTCATTTTTTACCGCCCCATCGAAGAAGGCATTGAAGTTATCAGGGTTCTTCATAGTGCGCGTGATATTGAAGATATTTTTGCCGATCTCGACGAAGATAATATCCAGCCGAATTAGAAACTCATCGGCAAGAGGAAAAAGCTGATCGTCTAGAAGCGGAGACAGAGGAGCCTAAACCCAAGAATCGCCGCACTAGCTAACACGACTCATAATAACCTCTTTATCCTCAATCCCATCGGCAGGAATTTCCTGACTGCCCAGTTGTTGAAACTCCCCTAGTAACTGAAAAAAACGCTCAAATCCTTGCTTTTCATCTGGACAATAGAGCAGGATAATTTTAGCCCAAGCATTAGATGTATGAAGATTGTATTTCTTTTCAACAAACTGATGAAACTCTTGATAAAATCTCATCTCTTCTACCGTCGGTTCAATTCCTAACTCCCGCCTAGCAGTTTTATAACCTGCTAAAAACATAAACAAATCCGACAGGGAAGGACGACCAATATACAGTCCAGGTCTAGCTTTAATCTTGGCTAAAATATCAAACAATCCGCCTTTCACTTCCATGTTTACCATTCTCTCCTTTCAGTAATCATAAATTCCTCACTTTGACAATGAAAATCTTTCAGCCAATCATCTCGTGTCATCCCTTTAGGAGAAAGATTATCAAATACTCTTCCCCTCACTTCTACCCCATAGTGTTTTCCATTAGACATCGACCTAATATAATTTAAAGCCTGTAAGCTTTTATTGTGAAGATATTCGTCTAAATAAAAATCATTTTAATTGCCTCATAGTTTTTCCATGAAATTGAATTAGCAACGAAAGACATACACTTTAAGCATCGAACTATCTTGTTAGTACAAGATAAAAAGATGGGCTGTAACTAGGTTATCGCTCTTGGAGATGTCTAACAAACTTTAATCTAAGTTAAGGGCGATCGCATCTAATGAAAAAATGATCGCCCCGTTCGTAGTAAGCTCTTTAGGACTGAGCTAAAGCCATTACTGCAAACAAAAAGGCGATCACCAATAAAAAGTTTTGATTCGTTAACTTAATTAGGTACGAAAGTTATTTCAGATCTTTTTTCTTTTTCAAGTTGATTTGCTATCTGGTCAGGAATGTTGATAATTTCTTGAACTTTTACTTTCATGAGTGTTGTTTCATAAGTTTTACCTGATTTTTCTGTATAAATATTCACGATGACAAAATCGGTTTTATCATCTAAGATTAGATAAGTAGCTAAAACTTTTCGTCCTCTTTTTTCCCAATTTTGATGAATTCTTTCAATGTCTCTTTCAATCATATCAAAATCAAAAGTTCCATTTTTTAAGCAAGTAAAATTTGATTCTGCAATCGCATCTTGCCTTCCTTCTTCTATGGCATCTGTCAAGTTTTGGGTTATTTTTCCTATTAAACTACTCCAACTATTCTGAGAACCATTTTCGCCTTTGTTTCTTTTCTTCATGTTTTTTCTCCTATCTATTACTCGACATTAGTATTACTTCATCCGTTGACCGTAAAGCATTCTTTACTGTCTCAGGAAAATTGTTGTAATGCACTTCTCTATCGTTTTGTTCATAGAACTTTTCAATGCCACTCTCCAGATTTCGGGCAGCGATAGCTATTTTTGTAAAATAACGACTACCTTGTTTAACTAAATAATACACGCTACGTCGAACATAATAATTACTATCAACTTTTCTAATTATTGACCTTAAAGCATTTTCTGCCCAACGTTTTATGTCTTCCGCAAGATAAACAGCCGCTCCACCAACAGCGGCACCAAAGGCAAAAGCAAGAAACATGGTAATTGGTTCTGGCATAATTTATTCCTCCTTAATACTTGTATCTTGTTCAAATCCATTGTTAGAAGTATCAGTAATCATAATTTTTGTATCATGTTTAACTTTTACTTCTCGATAATTTTTGATTTCAGTTTCTAGCAAAGTTTTATCAACGGTGTTAACTTTAGCTGTGAGTAATTTCAAGCCTAAATTAATCGTTAGTTTTCTGATGTCACCACCACATAAACCTTCGCTGACGGTTGCCAAATCTTCATAAGTAATTTCTTTTGGTACTTTTTCCGATAAGTGAAATCGCCAAAGTTTCTCTCTCATCTCCAAATCAGGAGGTAAAAACTCAACGTCAAATAAAATTCTCCTTAAAAAAGCCTCATCATAGTTGTCAAAAAGATTAGTAGCAAAAATGATGATGCCATTGAATTTATCTAACAGAGTTAGCATGGTACTTTTAGCCGTATTTACCCCATAATCTGCCGCCTGAGACAAGTTAGAAATTCTTTTGCTAAGAATGGCATCTGCTTCGTCAAAAAAGAGCAAACTATTATTTTTTTCGGCAGTTTCAAAAACAGCCATCAAATGATCAGATGTTTTGCCCACCAATTCAGACTCAAGCTCACCATAATTAGCTTTAATAATAGACATCCCCATTTTATTTGCGATCGCCTCTGCGGTGACACTTTTCCCAGTACCAGGTTTACCAAAGAAATTCACGCTTAAGCCACTTCCTGTTTTGAGAAAACGATTAAACTCCCATTCATTCAACAGTTTGTCTCGATTATCAATGTAAGCAATCATTTCATCAATTTTATCGAGGGTTAGTTGAGAAAGAGTCACCTCATCCAAAGTCCATTTTGGGTTTTCGATCAAATAATCAAAATCGCCTTTTTTTTCAGAGGAAGTATCACTGCTATTTTTGGCTTGTACAATTTTAAAACCCATTTAATCTTTAACTCCCTAGGCATATTTGTCTAATAATCTGTTGAGATTAACATTAAGAGTATTAGCGACAAGGTGCAGTAATTGTTTTTCTACTTCTGTAATATAACCATCAGCAAGAACAAGTTCCACCGCATAACCCATCAAAGCTGTTCGATCCGTTGCTGCACTATCATTTTTAAAACTATGTACAGCTGTACTTAATTCTTCCATTAGTCCCTCTCCTGTTAGGCTATTAATAGAGTCGATAACATCCGAAGGATCAAAATAGACGGAATCTAAGTGTTTGTTCATAAATTGAAGTATAATTTCAACTTCTGACCTATCAACCTCACCATCAGCCAAACATAAAATGTACAGTATCTCAAATACTGCTTGAAACTTATTCATCGATTAACCCCCCGAATACTTAATACCGACTTGGCTTAAGATTTGAGCTACCTTAGTAGCGTTATAACTAGGGACTTCTATTACATCACCTGAAACTGAAGCATTTGAACCTAACTCACTTACCACTTTTGCCTTAGCCTCCGATTTTTGCGAGTCTAAAGCATATTTATCGAGAACAAATTTAGGCATATCAACTCTTCCAATCAATCATCTAAATCCAAAAATCTTAACCTTGTAGTTGTTTTAGTCAATTTTTCGTCATAGTAACAGAGGTTTTTTTTGAATCGCCACCAGATTTCACCTGATGTTTTGTAAAGAAATGTTAAGACAATACCAGAAATGACTTGATCTTGTTTTAGGAGAACTGACCTATAGCGGTATTCGCTTGAGTGAGATACAGACAAAGTCTTGCCTAGACTGACTTATAGCTTGTTGCAGTATACCTCATTCGACTGCATACCGCTATATAATATTAGGTAACAACTTATACACTCTCATACCATGAAGGATAGTTTACACTTATTGCGCTTTATCGAAGATTTATTGATAGAGGAAGATGGGCAAAGTCTTAGTGATATTCAGCGACACATTATTGAAGAGTTATTAAACGGCAAAACCTATAAAGAAATTGCAGATAGTTATGGTTATGATGAGAAACATATTGGCGATGTGAGTAGAAACAAAATATTTAAGGTTTTATCTAAGCAATTAGGATTAGAAGAAAAGGAGCTTAATAAATCTAATTTCCGTTGGACTATCGAAAAAGCAGTTAATTCTCAACTTTTTTTTACGTTACACAAAAATATTAATTATTGTGTAACGTCTCCTCAATCTGATACGATTAAGCCGATTGAAAATAAAGAGAAATTTCCCTCAGAAACATTATATCATGATTTAAGTTTAGCTCCAAAGATAAACCGTAATTTCTGCGATCGCTTTTCAGAATTAGAAATCTTAGCACAGAAAATATTAACCGAAAACAAGCCTTTAATTTCCGTATTAGGATTAAGTGGAATTGGGAAAACTACCTTAGTTAGACATTTTGTGGAATTAAATTTAGAAAAATTTGAAGTAATTATTTGGCAAAATCTAAAAATAGCCAATTGTTTAGACACAATTATTACTGACATTTTTACCAAAATTAATACAGATTTTATCTTAAATAATCACGATGAATTGACTTTATTTTTAAAATTATTACAACAGAAAAAGTGTTTGATTATTTTTGACAACGTACAGGAGTTATTTAGAGAGGGTGAATTAGCAGGGCAATATCAAATTAAATATAGAGATTATCAAAAATTATTCTCAATAATTTCTAACGAAATTGAACATCAAAGTAGTTTAATTTTAATTAGTCAAGAGCGATGTTCAGAAATGTATTATTCAGATGAAAAATTAGATTTACTTGAATTACAAGGTTTAAATAATCGGGCAATCCTCAATAATTTAGGTTTAGAAGATGAGGAAAGTTGCTTAAAGTTAGTTCAAATGTACGAAAGAAATTTATCCTATTTAAAAGATATTGCTGTTTTAATTAAAGATGTTTATCATGGTTGTGTGAGTGAATTTTTACAAGAGGAAAATATTGTTATTACAGCAAAAATAAAGGAAAGTTTAACTGCAATAATTAAGAGATTATCACCAATTGAAAAACAAATTATTCAAGCCTTAAGTAACCTAGAAAAAGATTGTTCAAGAAATGAATTAAAATCAAGTTTAGATTGATCGGGAGATGACTTTATTAAAGGGTTACAATCTTTACAAAAAAGATATTTATTGACTGAGATTAAAGAATCATAAATCTTGTTTAATCTATCTCCTGTGTTTAAAAAATATATCAAAGATACAGGTATCTAAATAAGCGGCGGTTATCAATTTTTTACCTCATGAACTTTGCACTAACCCGATGTCTAAATTGGTTAAAATACTCGCATATCCCTCTTAATCAGGATTAGATGCTTGTTCATAGGCAATTCGTAACTGCTGATAAGCATCCCGTAGCCTAGTGTAATACCATTGCCGTGTCAGAAAATCATCTTGGGCAGCCTGTCGTCGCAAAGCTGCCACTAAGGATTGTTCTGCGCTTAAATCGCTTTCTACCATAGAACGACTGGGATAAACACCTCAGCGTTGAGCTTGCCGCTAGAGGATTTGAGTGCATTTTTCTCTCAGACATCAGCCCTCCTCTGCTAAGATGATAATCATTATCATTTTAACTAGCAATGGTCAATCAAATTAGGCATCCTCTGACAGAAAGCCCCGTTATCGAAGAAGATTCGCAAAAAATCGTAAAAATACGCCATACTTGCGCCCATATCTTAGCGATGGCCGTACAAACTCTCTTTCCTGAAACCAAAGTTGCTATTGGTCCCTGGACAGAAACGGGATTCTACTACGATTTCGATCGCCCGACACCCTTTACCCCCGAAGATTTGGAGAAAATAGCGGCAGAAATGGGGCGAATTATCGGGAAAAACCTGCCAATTATCCGAGAAGTGGTGGAAAGAAGCGAAATTACGGCAGAAATTGAACGCCTTAATCAACCCTACAAAAAGTTAATTTTGGAGAGAATCCCCCCAGAAGAAACCATTACCCGTTATTTTATCGGTAGTCCGGACGCAGGACGGAGCGATCGAGAACCCTCGTTAATTGATGGGGTTGTTTCTCCCCCGGAAGAATTTTGGTGGGATCTGTGCGCGGGACCCCATCTCAACTCGACGGGGGAAATTAACCCAGATGCTTTCGTCTTGGAGAGTGTAGCGGGTGCTTATTGGCAAGGAGATGAAAAACAGCCGCAATTACAGCGAATTTACGGCACAGCTTGGCAAACCCCCGCAGAATTACAAAATTATCTCCAACAAAAAGAAGAAGCGCAGCGACGAGATCATCGCAAATTGGGACAACAATTAAAATTATTTAGCATCCAAGAAGATGCCGGTGGCGGCTTAGTTTTTTGGCATCCCCGGGGTGCAACAATGCGTTATTTAATCGAAGATTATTGGCGCCAAGCTCATTTAGAAGCGGGTTATCAATTTCTTTATACTCCCCATCTAGCTAATTTAGATCTGTGGAAAACTTCTGGACATTGGGACTTTTATCGCGACAATATGTTTGAGGCGATCGAGTTAGAACAGCAAAGCTATCAAATTAAGCCGATGAATTGTCCTTTTCATGTTTTAACCTATCAAAATGACCTGCATTCCTATCGAGAATTTCCCCTCAGATGGGCAGAATTAGGCACAGTTTATCGTTACGAGCGATCGGGGGTTTTACACGGATTAATGCGGGTAAGAGGTTTTACTCAAGATGATGCTCATATTTTCTGTTTACCAGAACAAATTGCCGCAGAGATTCTAGGAGTTTTGAACTTAACCGAGAAAATTCTCTCCGATTTTGGCTTTACTAATTATCAGGTAAATTTATCGACTCGTCCCAGTAAATCAGTGGGTAGTGATAGTGTTTGGGAATTGGCAACGGCGGCTCTAATTGAGGCCTTAAATGCTAAAAAGTGGGATTATATTGAAGATCGAGGCGGTGGGGCTTTTTATGGTCCCAAAATTGATATAAAAATTCAAGATGCGATCGGTAGAATGTGGCAATGTTCCACGATTCAGGTCGATTTTAACTTGCCAGAACGCTTTGATATGCAGTATGTCGCTAGGGATGGTACTCGGGAAAGACCGATTATGATTCATCGGGCTATTTTTGGCTCTTTGGAAAGATTTTTTGGTATTTTAATCGAGAATTATGCGGGAGATTTTCCTCTCTGGTTAGCACCTATTCAAGTCCGTTTATTACCCGTTAGTGATGAACAGCAGCATTATGCTTTAGGGGTGGCAATGCAGTTAAAACAAGCTGGTTATCGAGTGGAAATCGATAAAACTGGTGAGCGTTTAGGTAAACAAATTCGTACGGGAGAACTAGAAAAAATTCCTGTATTAGCTGTGATTGGAAAACGAGAAGTTAGCAGTAAAACTCTAAGCATTCGCACTCGACAAGGGGGTGATTTAGGTTCGATGACACTGGCAGATTTATTAGGAAAAATGCAAACAGCGATCCTATCTAAAACTAATTTCTGAAGCTTTTGTATAAACCAGCAAATCCCTGTATTTGTTTTCAATGATCAATTAGTGGAGATCGATCCCTTCACGGCGAATTTAACAGGGTTGAGAAAAGCCTATTTTCTGCCAATTAATTAACTTACAAGTGGGTTAGCTGCCATGAGTTCTTTGATAATTACTCTCTCCGATTCTCTCCCTTGCTTGCCTAAATCGGGAATGCCTGTCACGATCATTACTGGTTTTTTAGGGAGTGGAAAAACCACCTTACTAAATCATATTCTTGACAATAAAGAAGGGTTAAAAGTTGCAGTATTAGTCAATGAGTTTGGGGATATTAATATTGATTCTCAATTGCTTGTTTCCATCGATGAAGATATGGTAGAATTGAGTAATGGCTGTATTTGTTGTACGATTAATGATAGTTTAATTGAGACAGTCTATCAGGTCTTAGAAAAAGAAATTCCTGTGGACTATCTAATTATTGAAACCACAGGATTAGCCGATCCTTTGCCAATTATCCTCACTTTCTTGGCCACGGAGTTAAAATATTTGACTCGCTTAGATTCTATTATTACCCTCGTGGATTCTGAAACCTTTACTGCGGATCATTTTGATAGTAACATTGCCCTTAGTCAAATTCGTTATGGTGACGTGGTAATTCTCAATAAAATAGATCGGGTTAATCAAAACAAATTAGATAATTTAGAAAAGTTTATTCGTCGAGAAAAAGAAGGGGTAAGATTGTTACAAAGTCAATACGGTAAGGTTGCTTTGGGTTTACTATTAGATTTAGGTTTAACTAAAGAAGAATTGTATAAAAACCAATTTAGAGACTTTCAAAAAAATCGCCAAAGCTCCAGGGATAATCAATCTCCTGAAGACTTTAATTTTGTCTCCTTTGTTAGCGATAAACCATTTAATCTAGATAAATTTGAGCCTTTTATTACGAAAAAAATGCCGATAAATGTTTTTCGAGCTAAAGGAATTCTCTGGTTTCAACAAAGCGATTTAAAACATATTTTTCAATTGAGCGGTCTTCGTTACGATCTGCAAGCGGTAGAATGGGATACATCTCCTAAGAATCAGTTAGTTTTTATCGGCAGAAATTTAAATAAAGAGGAAATCGTGACACAACTAAACGAATGCTTGGCTAGTTCTCAAAAAATTAAAAAGGACAAACTATGAATAGACCTCTTGCAGAAATCAAAAATCGTTGTTAGGGTTAGGAGTCAGGAGCCAGTAGTCAGTAGTCAGGAGAATTAAGAATGAATAATAATCAATTAAATGGTCTATTTACAGATTTTATGCCATTTAATCCTTATTTTTGCCGTTTTTGAACTCTCAAAAATTAATTATGCAAGAACTCTAATAATTTATGGATAAAAACTTTAAAATTTAACGAACCCTCGATCCAATGGTTTTACATCTCTTTGTTCTCCAAGTTCATTATCGCAAACCCTTGCACTTTACGGAAGCGGCGATCGATTAAGGGAACAATTAAAAACGAGGGGAATTACCTTGGTTGATTTACCCGATGGACAAACCCAATGGTATCCTAGAGAAAAGAGCCATAACCATGATTAATATCCCAAGAAACCGCCAATTTTTCCCAAAATAACCTTACTAAGTCGAGAGGATTGGTTAAGGAAGATTACTTGCCCCAATCTAACTTATGCTAGAATGATTATCATTACCACAGTAGAGAAGGAGCAGAATGATTATCGTGGTGACGGGGGGTATAGCTGCGGGAAAAACCCATTGGATTCGCGAACAAATCGCCAAACAGACGCAGCCAAGCCTATATTTTAGTCCCCAGACGGAAACTTTTCCCATTGATCGCCTCACTTTACAGAGTGAGTTTCCCCAGTTGTCCTGTGTTTCTAGGGAAGAAGAAGACCTTTTGAGCAGTTTATCCATGGAAAACACGGTCTATATGGAAGTACCATGGCATTTAGACACGCAATCCCTCGAAAGCTTTCTAAAACCCCTCAATTGTCATCGGGTAGCGATTACGTCTCCAGAAGAAGAAATCCCCGAAGGACAAGTGCCCGTCGATGAAATTGTCTTCAGTCCCGTCAAAACAACAATAAAAGGCGATCAATGGTTAAAAAAACGAGAAATACAGATTTATCGAGCCGTTTTAACGGGAGAAGTCCTCGATTTTTCCAGTTTAACCACTTTTTGGACAGAATTAACCCAAGGAGCCTATGGGGAAGTGCTGCGGGTCAAAAGTATCTTCGATATCATCGATGGTCAGTGTATTTATGGGGAATTTATGGATGAATGGCCAGAAAAAGACTTTCAAAGCTTAAATTTACCCTTAAATCTCGATGGGAGACCGAATCGCTTTAGTGGGATTGAAATCGTCGGTCGAAATCTCGATAAACCGATAATTGCCGATACCCTTAGTGATTGTTGTCTGTCCGATGAGGCACTTTTGTATTATCAACAACAATTTCAAGAATCTTTAGAGCCAGAAATGGAGTTAATCTGATGAAAATAGCCGTTTTATCCTGTATCCATGGCAATATGCCCGCTTTTAATGCTGTTTTTCGAGATTTAGACCAACAGGGTTGTCAAGAAATCTACTGTTTAGGGGATTTAGTTGGGTATGGACCCCATCCTAACCAAGTGGTGGAAAAAATCCGTCAACTGGGGATTACTACAGTACAAGGGTGTTGGGATGAGGATATCGTTGAGGGATTAAATGCCTGTGAGTGCAGTTATCCGTCGCTTTTAGCAGAAAAACGGGGTAGATTAGCTCATGAGTGGACAAATCAAATAATCACCCCAGAAAACCGTAATTATTTGTCAAAACTGCCCGAAATTTTTAAGCTAGATCACCTCTGTTTTGTCCATGGTAGTCCCCAAAGTAACCATGAGTACCTTTTAGCCGAAATGGACGCTTTTACGGCTTTAGAACGGGTTTTATCGGTAGATACAGAGGTTTTATTCTGTGGACATACCCACATCCCCTACATTCGCACTCTCGACGCGGGAAGCTTGCAAATAAAAGTGTATCAACCCGATGGGGAACAGTCGCGGCAATTTACCACACCGGTCAAGCGTATCATCAACGTGGGATCGGTGGGAGAACCGCGTCACGGTCGTCCAAATGCCACCTATGTGATTTACGATCGAGAAACGGCAGCGGTACAACTGCGAGAAGTGGCCTATAACTATCAAGAAACCTGTCAGGCTATTTTAGCATCGGGTTTACCTCCTATTTTCGCTTGGCGATTGGCTAAGGGTCTAGAATATGCGGAAAAAGCCGATGATCCGACTCATGTTTGCGAACGTTAATTTGTGATAAATCAAGAAATTATGTGGGCGATTTTAAGCGGTATTCAAGGTAATTTACCAGCCTATCAAGCGGTCTTGGAAGATATTCAGCAACGGTCAGTTACTGTAGAAAATTTATATATTCTAGGAGATTTTATCGGTGTTAATCCCGATAGTGAAATGCTGGTAGAACAAATACGTTATCCCACTAAAAATAACTTATATCCGCAGGTTTGTCGGGGATGGTGGGAAGAACAATGTCTAATTTTACACAGTTTAGGAGCAACAGGAGAACCGACGGAATTAATCGATAAACATGGAATTGATAGCACGAAACAACTCTGGGACGCAGTTTCTTTGGAAACGGTGCAATGGTTACGAAATCTCGATTTTGGTTTTGTCGAGTTGGATTGTTTATTAATTCATGGCAGTAGTGTCAGTGTTAGTGAAGAATTAACCCCCGATACTCCCCCATGGCAAATTTTAGATCGACTGCAACGGGTGGGAGTTAATAATCTATTTTGTGGTCGTGCGGGAAAAGTTTTTGATTATTCTTTACAGTCCGCTAATTTAACTAGCACTGTTACTACTTTAGATAAACGGCAACCAAGCGAAACTTTGACGATTCAAGATAAGCGTTTAATTGGGGTTGGTAGCGTTGGTAAAGAATTAAATAAAGCAGTTTACACTCTCTATAATCCCAGTAATAATTGCGTGGAGTTTAGAACCGTACCTTATTAATCTTTCTTAGATTAATAAAATATTAAAGATTAATTTAGTTGCTCTTGATTATGATACAATGGCGAGTAAAAGTAATTATTCTTGGTTAGATTAAAGACAGAATCGATGTAGTTAACTATGAGGTAATAATTATGGTGGTCACTTCAGAAGCAGCTAATCTCCAGAAATTTTCTTGGCAGTGGCAAAATCAAACTTTTGAGATTGTTTACGATATTCAAGGACAAGGCACACCAGTTTTATTATTACCTGCTTTTAGTACCGTTTCCAGTCGCGGAGAAATGGCAGGGATAGGGAAAATATTAGCGACAAAATTTCAAGTATATAGCTTAGATTGTTCTCAACTACGAACCAGCTATTTTTAAACAATTATTAATTGATTTTGTTCAATCCACTTTTAAGCAACCAGTCATTATCATTGCGGCAGGTCATTCGGCGGTATATGCCCTAAATTTAGCCAAAAATTACCCGAATTTACTAGATAAATTAGTCTTAGTTGCTCCCACCTAGTTGGGGCCATTGTGTGCCATGGAAGTCGCCCCAAAAATGCGTGATTTCTTGCGGGAAATGGTGCGTTTTCCCCTGTTAGGAGAAGGGTTATATTTTCTCAATACCACTCCTGCTTTCCTGCGTTTTATGTCTAGTCGTCATGTTTATGTAGATGGGGAAAAATTAACACCCGAATTAATTGCCCAGAAACATAAAATTACTCAACATCCTCACGCTAGATTTGCCTCAGCTGCTTTTGTAACGGGTAAACTGGATCCAGTGACTAATCGTCAGCAATTTCTCGATTATTTTGCTGGTTTAAAGCTGCCAGTGTTAGTAATTATTGCCGAAAACGCACCCCCAAAATCGAAAGCAGAAATGGAAGCTTTAGGGACTTTACCCCAAGTAAAAACGGTAAAACTACGAGGAACTCTAGGAATTCATGAAGAATATCCCATCCCTGTAACTGAGGCAATATTGCCTTTTTTAGGCTAAGTTAGGGATTAGAGTAGATTTCCTACCCGAACCGAATTTAACTCCTAGTTTTCATTGACCGACGAAAGCAGTAGTTAAACTATCATGAGTCAAAAAATGGGTCAAAAACACCGACACTTTGATTAGCAATAAAAAGTCAAACAATAGCAATTATAATTAGGGTTTGCTGAAAAAGTTTGTTGGTGGAGGCAGGGTGTGGGGTGTAGGGTTTTACTGATTTTGAGGACGTTCGGCGAGCTCAGTCGAGCCGGGGTCAATTACCTAATTTTCAGGGAAAAAGTCCAGGGATTTTCCCCCCAATCACTCCCATATTTGGTACTTTTTGATTGACAAAAAGTCTAAAAGTCTTACCCAACAAGGTTTTTAGATTTATTCAGCAAACCCTAATTAATGATCGACACCGCTAACTTCTAAGCGCCAGCAATCTTTCAATAATTGAATTAATTCCCCTCTAGAGCAATGGAGAGAACGCAACACACCCAAAAGCTGAACTAAATCCTAGGGTGACTCGATCTGCACCGTCAGGGGGGAGTACATTGGACATTGACAGGAAATGCCAAGGGAAAGAAGACGATAATAGACTTCCCGTCTTTCCCCAGAGGAGAGGGGGGGGAGTAAAGGAGTTTTTCGGGGGGACTATTCATGGTGACGGGGGAAATCTCATAACTTCATTATCACACAGTTGCAAATAATTATCAATTGCTTGAAAGCTAATCGCGAGCATTCGCAGTCTCGATCGAGGGGATATTTCGAGGTAAAATCTTGGTCTTTGGCTGTTGACAGGTTTGAATAAGGGGTATAAGGAAGCTCATCTTTGGTAAGTCCCATCAGTTCGAGGAAATTTTTCTGGAAAATCCCTGTTGATTTTATTGAGAAAATAATGCAATAATTAGAGGAGAAGGTAATTCTACTAGCGGTGGTACTTATGCGGGAACCTCTCGTCACTCGTCTATTTCAACCCCGTGACCCCCTACCCTCGCGTCTGGATGCTCTTTGGTTAATTAATCGCGGTGTGGTTAAGGTGATGACGTGGGATGAGGAAGGAGAAATCGTCATCCTCGGCTATTGGGGAGAAAATGATGTGGTCGGTCGTCCCCTATCGCAGATTCAACCCTACGAGATGCAGTGCTGCACTAGCGTTGAAGCTACTTGTCTTCCTCTTGAACGGGGTAGCAGTCTTTCCTCGGCTCTCTGTCGTCACGTTCAACAAACTGAGCATTGGCTCTGTTCCCTGCGTCGCGATCGTCCTAGGCTGCGTTTTCTGAAAACCCTAATTCAATTATCGCAAAAGTTCGGTCGTCCCGCAGAAACGGGCCAGCGTATCGATATCCGTTTCACTCATCGGGAATTAGCCGAAATGGTCGGGATGACCAGAGTGAGCATTACCCGACTCATCAATGAATTCGAGCAACAAGGTCTGATTTCTCGGACGGGAGGACATATTATTGTTTTACCTTCTGCTGACACCCAATTTCATCCTTATTAGGAGATAAACCTATGGCGATTATTCACTGGGATAAATCGATTCTGACTTTTCATCTCAAAGAAATTATCGAAGATCACGAATCAGGAGATCGAACGGCTCTCTTTGGTTTGGGAACAATTGTTATCGGTGCGGTTGTGCTGCCAGCTGCGGTCAAATTAGGCCGACCAATTCTCAAACAAATTATCAAAAGTGGCCTATCTGTCCAAGCTCGATCGTCACTGGTAAAAACTTCTACTATTCCCCACAACCCGATCAATAATTAATTGGATTGCCTCTATTTATCCCCTTTAAAAACCTCAAAAAGCTTACCAATGATTCTAGGTTGGTAAGCTCTTTTTTTGTCTTCAGCTTAACAATTATTTGGGAGAAAATCCCAGTACTTTCCCAGAAAAATTCAACCCTACTTAACTGAGGTAAGAGACTCTTGCTGACTTGCTTGCAGATTGGATTGAGCGCGAACAGCGCGGAACATCCCAAAACGACATAAACCCCTGCCAAAGGCCAAACGCATCAGCAGAATTGTCGGCACTTCTCGGACGGATTTAAGCAACCCAGTTAGACCAAATTGCCACCAACCTTGGGGACGAATCACCCCCTGCCAAATGGTATCAATCCAAGAGGGTAGAGTGGCTGTTGTCCAGTCAGTAGTCATCACTTCCCCATCTACCAATCCCGTGGCCGCTAACTGTTCGGCAAAACCTTCGATGCTGGCAAAAGCGGGGTGAGACCACTGATCCAAAAGTTGGCGCATTACGGGACGTTCCCAGAAATTAAGCGGTTTTTGACGGTCATCTCGCTGATTCCAGTCCGCTACCACCAAGACTCCCCCTGGTTTGAGAACTCGCAGTAATTCCCGAGCAAAAACGGCTTTGTCCGGCATATGGGGACCGGCTTCAATTGACCAGACCAGATCAAAACTCTCGTCGGGAAAAGAAAGGGCCATGGCATCATCGACCAAAAAGCGCGCATTTAAATCTGGTGGTGTTAGTTCTTTGGCCCGTGCCACTTGTTTGGGACTAATGGTGACACCAGTAACGGCAAATCCGTAGTCCCGGGCCAGAATGCGACTGCTGCCACCAATACCACAACCGACATCGAGGAGAGTTGCACCGGCGGGTAATTTATCCAAACCGGACCAAGAGACCATTTCCGCCACAAAGTCGGCTTTTGCCGCTAGAAAGTCTTTTTTTTCTGGTGGGGAACCGTAGTGACCTAAATGGATGTGTTCCCCCCAATAATATTCTAAAATCCCGTCCTCGGTCCATTGGTCGTAGGAATTGGCCACCGAGTCCGACGATTGATACTTGCGAGAGGAAACAAAATAGACGACGATAGCGATCGCTATGAGTAACCCTAAAGATGATGTCACCAAAAGTATATTCATTCAATCCTGCTGGGCAAACTGACACAAAGCTTAATAACTCTTAAAGATTATACAACTTTGAGGTTCTGCCCGCTGAGGGCTAACAGGGTTGAGAGACTTTGGTTACTGGCCAGAAATTAACTATCGCGTAATGATGGTTCCGAATTAACCCCACTGGGTAGAACCACTTGATGATCGCGTTCGGCTATGACTTCTGCTTTGGCCTCGGCGACGATATCCCCCAGCACTTCTGCTGTTTCGGCCAAGGAACTCTTAGTTTTTTCGTAGAGAACAACGCCAGTTTTAATCGTTGCTTTGGCGACCGGTTTCAGTAAAGAAATCACGGTGGGGGCCAACAGCAGCGCACCGATTCCGAAAACGATCGCTTTCCCTGGAGTAATTTGTGCTAGTTTTCTCGTTTGTTCTAACATCTGTGTTTTTTCCATGAGCTTTAAACCAGTGATTTTGTTGCCTTCAGTCTGTAGATAGCAAAAGTTTTTAACTTAGGAGCAATATCTACCTACGAGTACCATTATAGAATAGTTTTGGAGGGAATATTATTAAGTTTTTTTTCAAGAGAATATAGCCTAGATATTCACCTATCAGTTATTAGTGGATAGCTCAAGACTTCCCCAGATACTGACTCCTAAACCATCATAACAATCTTTGATTTTTATCGGAGGTCTAATGTCTATTATCACCCCGCCCGAATTCTTCTAATGGAAAAGAACGGGAGGAGAGAATCTTTTCTAAATCCAGTCGGTTATAGATGGCTTTAATTAACTTTTTGCTCAATTTTTTAGTAACTTTTTTGGCAATTTTATTAGCTAATTTATCATATTTACTCATGGAGTCTCCTTTTGACCTTGTAGTTGATGAAAAACCAGAGGACGCAAACTATTTAAACCGGCAATAATTGCCGTCCCGTTATGAATTGCGGTGGCTAAAAGCGGATTAAGACCGATGCTAGTGGCCAAAACGAGGGCGACTAAATTCGGGGCGACCACTAGAAAAATATTTTGTTCAATTAAAGCTTTAGTTTCTTGGGCAATAGCGATCGCCTCCAGTAAACTGCTCAGATCATTATTCATCAGTACCACGTCGGCGGTTTCTCTTGCCACTTGCGAACCCTTCTCGAAAGAAATCGACACATCTGCATAGGCCAAAGCCACGGAATCATTGAGACCATCGCCAACAAAAGCGACTGTATGGCCAGAGCGATGCAATTCTCGAACTATTTTAGCCTTTTGTTCGGGAAAAGCCTCAGCATGAACCTGGCCAAAGGGAATATTTAACGCTTGCGCCACTTCTTTCGCCCTTTGTTGATTATCCCCCGTCAACAGATGCACAGTCATGCCATAATCTTGCTGTAGGCGATCGATTAACCAACGACTATCGGCACGCAAAGGGTCAGTATAGTGGATTACCCCCTGAAATTGCCCATTACAGGCCAGATAATTGCGAGACACCCAAGCGCTGGCGGGGTTGGCTAAATCACAGCCCAATTCCTCTAAATTGACCCCTTGTTGGCGTAAAAACTTGTCACTGCCCACCAATACCTGATTACCATCAATTTCTGCCCGCATTCCTAGTCCTAACTGGTAATCCCAATCTCCCCTCGGTAAGATTTCCACACCCTGGCGCTGGGCATAGTCAGCGATCGCCATAGCGACGGGATGGGTGATCCTTTGTTCGGCCGAGGCCGCTAATTGGAGAATTCGTTCTGGGGATAAGCGGCCAGAGATAGTTTCCACTCCCACCACCATCACTTCCCCCGTGGTCAAAGTTCCCGTCTTATCAAAAACAATCGTATCGATATCTGCCAATAACTCCAAAGTTCTGCCACTGCGTACCAAAACCCCGTGACGGGTGGTATGATTCAACGCGCCTAAAAAAGCTGTAGGTAAAGATACCCGAATCCCCGTGACAAAATCGAGGGTGAGAATAGCGGCGGCCCGGGCAGCATCTCGGGTAGTGAGAAAAATTAGTGATGCTAACCCTAAAGAAGGCAAAATCAGGCGATCAGCCAGATTAGCGGCATAATTGGCCATGCGGGTATCATGGACGGGAGCTTTTTGCAGAAGTTCGATACTGGCAGCGGCGCGAGTTTGTTGACCGACTCGTTCACAGGTGAGGCGGATCTGACCGGAACGAACTAAGGTGGAGGCATAAACGAGAGTTCCTTTTCGGGCGACAATAGGCAAGGATTCCCCGGTTAGTTGCTGTTGGTCGATTACCGCTTCCCCTTGCCAGACTGTGCCATCAACGGGGATGCTTTCCCCTGGATAAACCACCACTGTCTCGCCAATTTGGACAGCATCACTGGTAATTTGCTTGATTTCGCCGTCTTTTTCCACCCAAGCGTAATGACCGATTGTATCTAATAAATTAGCCGTTCGTTTTTCCGTTGCCCTAGCGGTACGATCGCGAATAATATCCCCCAGTTCATGGAGGGTGATAATCAGGGAAGGTGTCAATAATTTCCCTTGCAAACCGCTAAAAATCAGGGCTAAGAGGTCTAAACAATCGATATTTAGTTTACGCTCTCCGAAGATACTTTTCAGCGCCCGGGCTGCCACGGGAAAAGCTGCGGCCAAAAGGACGCTTCTGGCCAAGATGCTCAAACCGGGTTGGGGAAAACGTTGACAGGCGATCGCGAGGAGGGTGGCGGCGGTGGGGAGGGCAAGGTTAGACCATTCTTCTTTCCCTAGTTTTTGGGGCTTTTCTGGCTCGATCGAAGACTCGTTGGGCTGATTGAGCATTTTTTGCCAAAGCAAGCCAAAATCCCTGTTTATTTCAGGGGTGAGGGCGGGGGCATACTCGATCACCAGAGAGGCGGCGGCGGCGTTGATGCGGAAATGGGTAATGGCGGGATGGGAAGTTAATTTTTGTTCTAAGGTCTTGACAAAATGCCTATCAGATGCTAGGCGGGAAATTCGCAAGCGCAGCCGACCAGGGAGAGAGTGAACAACGCTTACGGAATTGAGGGAAAGCTTACTTAAGTTCATCGGAGTAAAATCTAGCTAGTTTCAAGATTACTGTCAGAATTGGCTAAATTAAGTAGATTGATCAGACGAAAGCCTAAATCTAACTCGGAGAGGCCGGCTGCTTCGTAGGTAATTGCCAGAGAGGCAGCGGTAGGATTAAGGCGATGACTAAGAACAATTGTCTCAGCTGCGAGGAGGTGGTTTAATCTTTTAGCAAAGGCAGCATCTTGACTTAAACGGTCGATACGAAGGCGAATTCGTCCCGGTACCGAGTGAACAATGCGACAACCCGGTATTATTTCCTGATTGCTATAATCTGGGCTTTTTTCGGCAGTTTTTGGGTTACTGGTGAAGGGAGATTTTAACTGTTGGAAAATTTGTCGCGAGATACTGGCTACGGCTAAATTAACTAATAGTGCATTAGCCCCTCGCAGTTGAAAACGACTGGTAATAAATAATCCCATTAAAACTGGAATAATCATCTCCACTTCATTATGTTCTCGCAGAAATTCGGCCAATTGTATTTGCGGATCCTCGCTGGTGGCCGATTGTGTCGAGACAATTTCTGTGTTAGTGATCATAATTTTATCTCCTACAAAAAGATAGTAAGTAGTCGTGCAAAATAAATTTCCTAGTCAAGATGGGCAAAAGGCAAAAGCTTGATCGAAATGTGTAATTAATTTTGGGCGCGGTACTTATTCAACTCTTAGTTGTTTGTCCCTGTGGAATTGCCCTCAATCCATTCGTAAAAAGCCATAGATTCCGGGGGACAACGGCTGCATCCTCCGCATTTTTCTAGGGAAATCAGGCGAATTCGCCCTTTTTTCAGCAAGCGATTGAGCATGGGACTTAAGGCATCTGCTGACATCCGAAAGTGTGTGGATAAGTCAGCCAGAGATGCTTTCTGATTTTTGGCAAGATAAGCCTGTATATCGGTTAAAATCATGGTTTATAAGCGAAAAAATCGAGAAAAGTTACTTGATTGCGGTGGGTTACGGCGAATCTAAATAATTTGTTCGTTGCCTAGCTTTTTGTCGCCTAACCCACTTTTAAAATCATGGTTTATGAGCGAAAAAAATCGAGAAAAGTTGCTTGATTGCGGTGGGTTACGGCGAATCTAAATAATTTGTTAGTTGCCTAGCTTTTTGTCGCCTAACCCACCCTACTTTTAAATTGCCGGACGGTTGATTTTTCGGGGACGGAGATTTTTTAAGGTGAATAAAACCCCGACTACGGTTAAACCCATCAAGACTATCCAAAAGAGGGAAAATCCCGGATGTCGAGAAAAAGTGGCGATTTGATAGAAGCAAGTGGCAACAATATAGGCCATTCCTGTGGTCCAGAGGGCAATAAAAGCAGTCCAACCGGCATTAGTTTCGCGATATACGGCCGATGTGGCCGAAACACAGGGAAAATAGAGCAGAACGAACAAAAGATAGGCAAAAGCACCCGCTTGACCATCAAATCTTTTCGCCATCGCCCCAAAGATTCCTAAATCTACTTTTTGCTTCTCGGCAGCCGTTTTTTGATCTTGTAAATCACCAATATTCAAACCCAAGGGATCAAGCACTTGATTGGGTAATTGCGCTAAATTGGCGGGAATAGTGGCAATAGCTTCCTGAATTTGCCCCCAGAAGTCGAATTTTTCGGCTGCTGCCCCCTTATTAGGGTTATCTTCCCCTGCTAGTTGGCTGTAAATCGAGTTTAATGTCCCTACCATCGCTTCTTTGGCAAAAACTCCCGTAAAAATGCCCACCGTTGCCGGCCAATTTTCCGGTTCTAGTCCCATGGGTGAGAAAATAGGAGTTACAGCTTTACTGGTAGCACTTAAAACCGATCGCTCGCTGTCTTGATTACCAAAAGAACCATCAAAACTGACGGAGTTGAGTAGTCCCAAAATCATCACCATTAAAACGATAACTCGTCCAGCTTTCCATAAAAACGCTTGCAGACGTTCCCAAGTGCGAATTAAAACTCCTTTCAGACGCGGTAGATGATAGGGAGGCAATTCCATAATAAAGTGACTGACTTCTCCCTTGAGTAGGGTTTTTTTCATCACCAATCCCGTCAAAATAGCGGCGAGAATTCCTAAGATATAAAGACCAAAAACGATGTTTTGACCACCTATGGGGAAAAAAGCCGCCGCAAATAGGGCATAAACAGGTAATCTGGCCCCACAGGACATAAAAGGGTTCATCATAATCGTCATTAAACGATCGCGGGAATTTTCCAGGGTCCTAGTGGCCATAATTGCCGGCACATTGCAACCAAATCCCACCAGCATGGGAACAAAGGATTTACCCGGCAATCCCACCAAACGCATCAATCGGTCCATGACGAAGGCTGCCCGGGCCATATAGCCAGAATCCTCTAAAATTGACAAAAAGAGGAACATAAAGCCAATTACGGGGATAAAAGTGGCGACGGTTTGCACACCTCCCCCCGCTCCATCAGCGAGCAGAGCAATTAGCCAACCCGGGGTATGGATTGTTTGTAAAACTTGGGCAAAACCATCGACAAAGATAGTCTGGGCAGTTAAATCGAAGAAATCGATAAAGGCAGCACTAACATTGATGGTAAATAAGAACATTAGGTACATTACGCCCAAAAATATCGGAATTCCCCACCAGCGATCGAGAACAATCCGATCGAGGCGATCGGACATGGTATCATTTATCTGTCCAGTCCGTTGAGTGGCTCCCTGGGTAACTTGCTGAATAAAGCCATAACGAGTATCAGCAATTAAAATATCAAGGTCTTCCCCTAAAACTTGGTGTATTTGTCGTCTATGCTTGACGATAATGCTTAATAGTTCCTGGGAGCGCAATTCTGGGGCGACGCGATCCTCGTATTGCAGTAGATTTAAAGCGGTCCATCTTGGCTCAACGATCCTTTTACTGCTATGGTCGTTAATGTAAGCAACAATCTCGCTCAGAGCTTCCTCAATTACCGCAGGATAAGCGACATAAGCGGCAGTATGGCTAATATTACTGACTAATTCCCCAATTTTTTGCTTTAATTCTCCGATTCCTTCCCCTTTAACCGCACTAATCGCCACGACAATTGCATCCATGCGATCGCTTAAGAGTTGCGGATTAACCACAATACCCCTAGTTTTGGCCACATCCATCATATTCAGGGCAATCAACATCGGTAAACGCATCTCCATGATTTGGGTAGTCAGGTAGAGATTGCGCTCTAAATTAGAAGCATCGACGATATTAATCACTAAATCCGCTTCTCCTGACAGTAGATAGTCCCTAGCGACTAATTCATCCATTCCTGTTTCCCCTTCTTCCACATCAAGGGAATAGACTCCGGGTAAATCCACAAGGGTGATATCTTCCCCGTTAACTTGAAATCGTCCCTCTTTGCGATCGACTGTTACTCCCGGCCAGTTGCCGGTGCGTTGATTGGCCCCCGTGAGAGCATTAAAAAGGGTAGTTTTGCCACAGTTAGGATTGCCAATTAAGGCGATAATCGGTTTGACCATAATTAGGATATTGAGTGACGAATAGGCTTAGATGATTAAATTTAGCTTTTTGGGTCTATTTCTTCGACGATTAAAGTGTCTGCCTCCTGTTTTCGCAGACTGAGATGAAATCCCCGCACTTGAATCTCGACGGGATCCCCCAAAGGTGCGACACGAATGACGGTAAACTCTGTCCCTGGAGTTAATCCCATTGATAACAATTTTCCTTTGTATCCTCGCAATGCTCGGTCATAACCGACAACTTTACCCGCTTTTCCTATGGGTATCTCCCGCAGAAATGTTCTTACTTCAGGTAGGTCTTTTTTAGACTCCAGTTTTTTCGGTTGACTGTCACTAACGAGGATTTTTTCGGCCATTTCCGCCCCGATAGCGATACGATTGTCTTGAATGCCAATTAAAACTGATCCCCTCGGTTGGGAGCTAATTACCTGTAATTGAATGCCGGGGTTTAATCCCATGCCTAGGAGTCGATTGATCCCTCCTGTCCCCTGAAATCCCACTAACCAGACGGTTTTTCCCATTTCCACTTGTGCGAGGGGATAGGTGGCTGTTAGATCAGTACCTATGGAGCTAGTACGTTCTGAGGCTGCCTCTGTAGCACCCCAAGGAGAAAATTGGGCTTTATTTGGCGATTTTTCCGGTTCTTCTGGTTCATTAGGTCTAATTTTATCGTCCATGCTTTTCTTATCTCCAAAGGTAAGGCAATGAAGGTCTTTCATTCAAGAGTGACAATAATTTCTTGATAGCTCATCGAGTTTACTGAAGTAGCCAAAGGGTGAGAACTGCGCTAATGTCAGCCTCAGTCAACGGTTTTTGAACTGTCTAAGAATCGCGATCACCAAAATAAATGCTAATTATTCTCAATTACCAGTGTAATCCAAAAGGGGAGACAGGAACGAAAAATATTTCTTTAAAAAAAGTCACAAGTCTCCGGTAATACTAAATCCGGTTATTAAAGAATGATTATTTATTCCCCCTATTGCCTGTCCTCATAAGTAGCCTATGCTCAACGGATTTAGTATAACTGGCGATCGCTGATATTGGAAAATCTTCTTAATAGATCTCCTGCAAAATTCTCCCTTGCAAGCGAGATAGTTAGTAAAAGTATAGTCAAATATAGACAGACTGAATTCCATTTCAGAAATTCCCTTCACTTTTACTTCGAGAGATTAATTCTCCTTGGGTGAACTACGCACCTCTCTATC
>VYLI01000023.1_pt2 | contig 45845 bp, 40 predicted proteins | sample 5109511 | NCBI WGS metagenome assembly VYLI01 (sample SAMN12291808, study PRJNA351875) | freshwater metagenome | isolation source: freshwater lake | place: USA: Michigan, MSU1 Lake | collected 2011-08-19
CAGACTTAAGCAATTAAGCGTTTTTCGGTGAAGCGTCAACCCCATTCAGCGACCACCCTAAAAAAGTGGCGTGGTGAGGAATCGCCGTCCGTTTTACGGCGGCGAGGATGTCAATCCCTGCTCAATAACATCAGTAATTACTTTTATAGTGATGTTAAATGCCCCATTTACATCGGCATTTAACAACTGATTTGTTCCCATTTTATACAGTCCCCTAGCTAACCTTTTTCCCTTAAATAATGGTTTTTCTTCACCATATTTAGGTAACTCATCCCTATCTAAGGCACTGGATTGTGACGTATAGGATTCTTCAGTTATTATGACTTTTATTCCTTTTAATTGAGCTTTATAGGTTAACATTTCTATTAATCTATGATGAGGAATATTGACCAATTGTTGATGATTCCTTTTTCCTAGATTAAGAGATTGTTTCATCCACTCATTATGCCCAATTATTAATGTCCCTATTTGAGGTCGAATACACCAATCTATTACTTTTTTGCTGGCTGTGTGGAGATAATTTTCTCCTCGACAGTTTCGTTTATGGGTTAGGAATATCAATCTCTTAGATGAGGGTTGATTATTTTGGGTTTTCAGTTGAGATTGCAAGCGGGAACGTTGTTTATTGTAGAAGGTGTTAATTGCTTTTAAGTATCTGCCATTTACCAAAAGAGGTGCTACACCTGTTTGATTCGTAGTTACAGCCATTAAGTTATTAACTCCTAAATCTACCCCAGCTATCTGTTGTTTATCTGTGGTTTCCGACCGTCTTTCATAGACGATTTCAATGACATAACAGCTACTTTTGGGGACAATTCTCGCTGTAATTATTTCTCTCTTGGATGTGGGAATTTTTAAGTCGCTCATAGACAATAGACTAAGCTGAAATCACAGGCACTCAAAGGGTTTAACCTAGGAGCAAAAGACTCTTGTGAAGCATCACTTAAAAATTGATGATCAAGTTTACTGCCATTGAGCGTGAATGCGTGGATGGAGTAAACGCTCAACCGGTTGACCGTTTTTTAAATGTTCTTCGACAATCTGATTGACATCCTCTGGTTTAACACGACAGTACCAAGTTTCCTCGGGAATAATTCTCACCGTGGGGCTAGTGCTACACTGTCCTTGACAACCACTGGTCATAACGATGACATCTTCTGGGAGAGCTGCCGTTTGCCATGCTAAAAGAAGCTCGGACGCACCCTGCACCAAACAGGAAGAATGCTGACAGACCATCACAAATCGCTTTTGCGGATAAGACATAAGCTGCTCGCGTATTTAAATTGCTTGTTGAGATGAGGGTTGAGGCACTCTTGCAAGGGGCAAGGGGGGCTAATCTAAGTATAGGCGGTTTAAATGCGTCTTAGCATATTACCTAAAAAGTTGCAAAATTAGATAGTTCCCCGGGTATATTCTTGGGAATGGCTTTGAGGAAGCATAGTTTTATTTTGCCCCGAATCCCCGATACTGGCAATACAAAAAAAGGGGGCGAAAAATTAACCATCAATCTTTAAAATAGAATTCGGAGAAAAATTTAGTCAATCAAGAGGGTAAAAGTGGCATTCGCTAGTCATTGGATTATGTTAGGTTTATTACTGGGTTTTGCCGTCGCGCATAGCGGATTAGCCAGTTTACGAATGGGGGGAGAAGCTATCATCGGTGCGCGACTGTATCGGGTATTATTTGCCCTTGTTAGTATCCCTCTAGCGGTAATTTTAGTAGTTTATTTCTTCAATCATCGTTATGATGGTTTGCTTCTCTGGCAAGTACAGGGAGTAACCGGAGTAAAAACCCTAGTTTGGATACTTTCGGCCATTTCTTTTTTCTTTCTCTATCCTGCCACCTTTAACCTGCTGGAGATCGCCGCTATCCAAAAACCGCAGGTTCATCTCTACGAAACCGGCATCCTGCGCGTTACCCGTCACCCCCAGATGGTAGGACAGGTGATCTGGTGTATTGCTCACACCCTCTGGTTAGGGACAAGCTTTACCCTATTGACTTCCCTAGGTTTAATTGCCCATCATCTTTTTGCTGTCTGGCATGGCGATCGCCGGTTAGAGAACCGTTACGGAGAGGCATTTTTAAAGGTCAAAGAACGCACCTCGGTGATTCCCTTTTTAGCGATTATCGATGGTCGGCAAAGCCTAAAATGGCAAGAATTCCTTCGTCCTGCCTATCTAGGAGTAACAGGGTTTATTTTACTCCTCTGGTGGGCGCATCCTTGGCTAATGCAGGCAACAAGTAAAATTTATTGGTGATTTTGCTCTCAACCCCTTTCTTATTGATCCCGATTGGTGTAGAATGGTTGCCATATCAAAATCAAGTTTTCATAAAATCTGTTTAGACATGATACTATCTGTAAACGAAAAGAGCTTCCATAAGCTAGTTTTAGAGTCTTCCCGTCCGGTTATCGTGCATTTTTGGGCTCCTTGGTGTGGTTTATGTCGTTTAATCCAACCCACCCTCTGTTCTTGGCAAAATGAGTGTCAAGGCGCAATTCAATTAGTCAGTGTCAATGCCGATGAGAATTTTCAATTAGCTAATAGTTTTCGTCTGCGTAGTTTACCTACGTTAATTCTCTTCGATCAAGGTGTTCCCGTTCATCGTCTGGAGGAAATTCACAGTCGCGAGGAATTGCATCAAACCCTGCGGGCTCTTCTGGTTTATGTGTGGAAACGAGGTCTATACTGATAGAATATCCGCAAAATAGCCCTAAAAGTCTTGCCCGATAAGCATTTCACGATTCCATAAGCAAAAATTATGCCAAAAATCAAATCCTGCGTTCAGCTTAAAGGAAAGATACCTTTTCTGATGGGACTCGCAGAGATAATATAATAGGACAAAAAGTAGATAATCCCAATTCCTAAGATACCCATAGTTCCCCCAGTTCAAAAATTTAGGAGGCTTGAAAAAAATGCCGATTGGTGTGGCTGAATTTGTCGAAAACCAGGAAACTCGCTGTCCTGTGGTGCTACTACTAGATACCTCTGGTTCAATGCTAGGGGAACCGATTAAGGCTCTCAATGATGGGATCAAAACCTTTCAACAGGATGTGATGCGAGATACCCAGGCGACGTTAAGTGTAGAAACTGCCATTATTACTTTTGGCAATGGAGGGGTTAAAACCGTGCAAGATTTTGTCGGGATTGACCAATTTACGCCACCTACTTTAACCGCAGGAGACTTAACCCCCATGGGAAAAGCGATTGAATTGGCCTTAGATTTAGTCGAAGATCGTAAAGCGATTTATAAAAGTTATGGTATCCAATATTATCGCCCCTGGGTATTTTTAATTACTGATGGTGCGCCTACGGATCAATGGAATCTGGCGGCGCAACGGGTAAAACAAGCCGAAGCAGAAAATCGGGTTTTATTTTTTTCTGTAGGTGTTCAGGGTGCTGATATGGAGAAGCTCAAACAGATTTCTAATAATCCCCCCGTGTTACTCAATGGTTTAGATTTTCGGGATTTATTTCAGTGGTTAAGTAACTCAATGAAACGAGTTTCTGGTGGTAAAATTGGAGAGGCGATCGATTTACCACCAGTGAATTGGGGACAAATTACCACCTAGAGGACAGTTAATTATGTGGAGAACATTATGTCAGTCGGTGGTCGGTAGTTTTCATATCCAAGCGGGATTACCCTGTCAAGATTACGGTGCTTATCAAGTATTGGGTCAGGATGTTTTGATTGGAGCCGTGGCCGATGGGGCCGGTAGTGCCAAACATTCGGATTTGGGTGCGAAAATAACAGTTAAAGCATCGCTGCAATTTTTAGAGGAAAATCTCAAAAAAACAGCATTAGCTGCCACTGGAACTGAAGCCGAATTAAAGGAAATATTCCGGCGACTGTTGGCTTATGTTCAGCAAATTCTCCAAGAAGAAGCCGAAAAAGAACAGTTAGACATTAATGATCTAGCGACAACTTTACTGGTTGTTTTGGTTACTTCAAAACGATTAGCGGCGATGCAGATAGGAGACGGTTTTATTGTGTTCAAACCTCTGGAAGGAAATTATCAGTTATTGTTCCGGCCTGACAAGGGAGAATACATCAATGAAACCACTTTTGTTACTTCTAGCAATGCTTTGGAGGATATGCAAATAGGAGTTTTAACTGAGCCAGTTGCGTTTATTTGTGTGGCGACGGATGGGGTAGAAAAGGTATCTATCGATTATAAAAATTGGCAGCCTTTTCCGCCTTTTTTTCAGCCATTAGAAGATTATTTGCAACAGACAGAAACTCCGTCGAAGGAAGACCTCAAAGAATTTTTAGAGCGGGAGGATTTAAATAAGTTAACAACCGATGATAAAACGCTACTCCTAGCTTTTTGTTTAAGAAACTGAGGGGTTTAAGAAACTGGGTTTGTTTAAGAAACCCGGTTTCTGTATCTGGTTCAACCCAACCTATGATAAGACTGTGGTAAATCATGAAAATTGACGAATTACTCAAAAACAAACGAGAAAAAATTATTGCTATTGCGGCTAAACACGGCGCAAATAATGTGCGAATTTTTGGTTCTATTGCACGGGGAGAAGCTGACGAAAAAAGCGATATTGATTTATTAATTGATTATTGTAGCGAACGTCGGAGTCCCTGGTTTCCCTTGCCGTTAATTCGAGAACTTGAAGCCTTGTTAGGCTGCAAAGTTGATATTGTTACCGAACAGGGACTTAAAGATAGAATCAGAGAGCGGGTGCTTAAAGAAGCAATACCCCTCGCTCTAATAAAACTCGTATAATCTCAATGAGAAAGGCAAACAATCGTGAGCAGAAAATCTATCAAAAGCGACTTGAAGAGAATTGATGCGATGACGGATGAGAATATCGATTATTCTGATATTCCGCCGTTAAGTGATGAATTCCTTACCCAAGAAACAGTATCTTTTTCGCCATCAAAGCAGCAATTAACCATCCAACTAGATCAAGATATATTAGAATGGTTAAAAGCCCAAGGAAAAGGATATGAGACACAAATTAACTACATCTTGCGGGAAGTGATGGAACAGCAGCAGCAAAAAACAACGAACCTGATTTGATTACAAGGTTTGTTGTTGCGCTTCAGCACTCAACTCTGGCGAAAATTGGGCTAAAGTTAATTCGAGTAATCTGTATAAAACGGAGGTCGTCTATGGCAGATTTAATCGTCCGCAATATCGATGAAGCCATCGTCAAAGCTCTCAAAAAGCGAGCCAGCCAACAGGGTATCAGTGCCGAAGCCGAACACCGCAAAATCTTAGAAAAAGCCTTGCTGCAACCGCAACGAAAATCCTTGGCAGAGGTGCTATGCCAGATTCCCAACGTTGGCAACGATTCAGACTTTGATCGCATTCAAGATGACACAGCCAAACCAGTATTTAATTGATACTAATATTATTAGTAAGTGAGCAAGATTCTCACACTTATAATAAGTAGGTAGGTGTTAAAAGTTGTCAGACACCCCCCTTATCAAGGGGGGCAGGGGGGATCCCCCCGCCTATCGGCACCCCCCTTATTAAGGGGGGATCCCCCCGCCTATCGGCACCCCCCTTATCAAGGGGGGCAGGGGGGATCCCTCCGCCTATCGGCACCCCCCTTATCAAGGGGGGCAGGGGGGATCGAACCCAAAATCTATCTTCAATTTAATTATAACCAGCTACTTATATCTAACTTATTAGAAACGACTAGATAAATTTTTCTGAACAGCATAAATACTCGGAGATTTTTTGATGTCTTTAACTTATCGCTGTCAACGACAGAATAGCCCAATTACCCTAACGCAAGAACTTGCCAACAGTGGCGAAGCGAAAGTATGGCACACTAACTTTAATGGCTACTTAGCGAAAATCTACCACAATCCCCATAATGAACGGATAAATAAATTACAATTAATGGTGAGATATTGCCCCAGGGATCCTAACGCTCACCTTAACCATATTTCCTTCGCTTGGCCCTATTCTATCTTAGAAGATAACCAGGGAGAAGTTGTCGGGTTTTTAATGCCAAAAGTGGTGGGTTCAGAAACATTATTAAAGATTTGTACGCCCATAATGAGAAGAAAATGCAAGTTAGAAACTAATTGGTATTTTCTTCATGTAGTAGCGCGGAATATAGCCGCTATTATCGAAGCAATTCACGTTAAAGGTTATGTTTTAGGAGACATAAAGCTAGAAAATATCTTAGTGAATAATCGGGGGTTGCCTACAATTATTGATACAGATTCATTTCAAGTATCAGATCCCTATAGCGGTAAAATATATCGGTGTTTAGTTGGCTCAGAAGGATTTACACCGGCGGAATTAATCGGAGTGAATCTAGCAGATGTAGATCAAACAGAAGTGCATGATCGCTTTCGATTAGGAGTTGTTATTTATTATCTACTATTTAGCGGGCCGCCGTTTCGGGGATTGTGGCAAGGAGCAGGAGATTCCCTGGAACAGTCGGAACTAATTCGACGGGGACTCTGGCCTTTTTCTGGGGATAAATTGGTTGTACCTAGTAATACTACCATACCATTAAATATCCTACATCGCGACTTACACGCCCTATTTTTGCGCTGTTTCAATGAGGGACATAAATTCCCCCAAAAACGACCGACGGCTGAGGAATGGCGTGGTACTTTGGAAGCTGCATTAAATGAGGTTATACGCTGTGGTAAAATTGATAGTCATTACTACAGCAAAAGTTACGGAAAGTGTTATTGGTGTGAGCGAGCTAGTGATTTAAATTTTGATATTTTTCCGGGTAAAAGTATCGCTACTGTGACACCTACACCGTTACCTAAAGTAGCGCCAACTCCACTGACAAACTTTACCGAAAACCTACCCAAGGGAATAACACTAGAGATGGTAGGCTTACCAGCAGGTAAATTTCTCATGGGTTCTTCTGAAAGCGATGATGAAAAGCCTCCACACCAAGTTAAAGTAAACAGTTTTGCCATTGGCAAATATCCCATTACTCAAGCACAATATCAAGCGGTAATGGGAAACAATCCCTCTTACTTGAAAAATAATCCCCAAAATCCAGTAGAATGCGTTAGTTGGAACTATGCTAAAGCTTTTTGTCAGAAATTGAGTCGAATAACAGGGAAAACCTATCGCCTACCCACAGAAGCGGAATGGGAATATGCTTGTCGTGCCGGAACAACTACTCGCTATTATTTTGGTGATGATGCTAATCAGTTAGGAGATTACGCTTGGTATTACGGAAATTCTGGTGTTAAAACTCATCCCGTAGGACAGAAAAAGCCCAATGGTTGGGGACTGTATGACATGAGTGGCAATGTTGGGGAGTGGTGCGAAGACAATTCGCACGGGAACTATATTGGAGCGCCGGATGATGGCTCGGCGTGGCTTGATAATGATAATGATTATCCAATAGTGCGGGGCGGTTCTTGGTTCACCGATCCGTCTTTCTGCCGTTCCGCTTTCCGCTACAACGGCTCCCGCCGCGGCAGCTACTACTCCTACTACGGTTTTCGGGTGGTGTGCGGTGCTGGGAGGACTCTGTAACCCTTATTCTCTTTTTCCCCTTTTTCCTCTTTTTTACTTTTTTCTTTTTTTCTCTCTTTCCCGCCGCTAGGCGGGTCGATTTTTTTTTGAGAAAATTGGGGTAGTAATCTGTAGTTTGAGTTAAGGTTCGTAGTTGCGCTTTAGCGCCAACTTGGAATACAATATTTAAGGCTCTGCCTTAAAGCGATATTCAGGTAGAACCTGAAGGGAGCATTCCCAGGTAGAACCTGGGAACGGGATAACGAGATAACAAGCAAACCAATAGTGAATCTCCCGTATTTTATTTTAAAATTGATAGAATAAACTATAAAAAGATAATGACAATGGTAAACCTAGAAACAATTCAAAAAGATATTGCGTCCCTTCCCCTCGACGCACAACAGACTATTATTGAACTTGTAGATATTCTAAAAAAACGATATTCTCCCAACCAACAGGAAATTAAAGAGCAGGGAACACAAGATTGGTCTGACTTTATCGGTTGTATAGAAGCTGAACCAGACCTTTCGCAAAACTATAAAACCTATTTAACAAGTGAACTTAATCAAAAATATGATCATTGTTGATACTGGTTTCTGGCTGGCCCTTGCCAATAAAAACGACTCACTTCACCCATTAGCAAAAAAACAATTTCAAAAATTAATCAATCAACAATTTATTACAACCTGGTGCGTTGTCACTGAAACTTGCTACTTACTACAAAAACGAGTAGGAATAAATGTTCCAAAAACCTTTATTCATAAAATATCCACAGGAGAACTACAGGTATTCAACCTCAAAACTAAACACTGCCAACGCCTTGAAGAACTGATGCAAAAATATAGAGATTTGCCAATGGATTTAGCCGACGCATCCTTAGTTATTTTGGCAGAAGAATTAGATTCAGGTAAAATTCTTTCCGTTGATTATCGAGATTTCAATACCTATCGTTGGAAAAATACGGAGCCATTTCAAAATCTTTTTCAAGAACAAATGTAATTTAGTGTCATCATGAATATTCAACTAAAACCCAATCAAGTGCGATTGCCGATCTCGTAGGGTGCGTTAATGTTAATGTAACGCACCGCAACTAACCTATTTTAGCTCACACCCCTCACACCCCACACCCTGCCACCACCGAAAAACTTTTTCAGCAGCTCCTAATTATGATTGAGAAAAAGGGAGAATAATATAGCGAATGACTGTTCCTAGTAAAGCTGTTCCCAAGATGCCGATTAACGTCCAAATCTGGGCTTTCTGAGAGCCTTTTAATTCTTTTGTATCTGCTTTTACTCCTTCAATATCTTTTTCTAAACTATCGACTTTTTCCTCTAATCTCGCCTGTACTATTTTAATATCCATAACATCTTTTTGCAGATTATCTAACTTCTGACTAATTGAACCTAAAATTTCTTTGAGGTCCTGTTCTATAGTAACTGACATCTGATGATTCTCCTAATAATGATAGTTATCAGTATTATTGTCTATCTTGTCTCAAGTGTTTGCCAAACATTGCGCCTCATTTTCCCCTGCTGCCTTCTCTAATTGTTGCCCTACCCCTACCATTATCTCAACTAATCTCCGAGCCGATAATTCCTGATTTTCCTGTAAAATTCTGGTTTCATCGCCTTAATCTAGCTGACTTAACCCTAACAAGAATTTAAGCCAATCCTTTCTCAGCCAACCATTGAGGATTATATAAACGAGATTGATAACGAGACCCACCATCACAAAGAACAGTAACGATGGTGTGGCCTGGCCCCATTTGTTTAGCCAAAGCCACGGCAGCACCGACATTAATACCCACAGAACCCCCCATAAATAAACCATCTTTTTGTAATAGTTGATAAACAACTTTGATGGCAGTGGAATCATCAATTTGAATGGCATCATCTATAGGTGCGCCTTCCATATTAGCCGTAATACGACTATTACCAATCCCTTCAGTAATTGAACTACCTTCCAGGGTAATTGTCCCGGTTTTCACATAACTATATAAACCGCTACCCATCGGATCCGCCACCAGGCAACGCACCTGCGGATTTTGGTCTTTTAAAAACATCGCCACCCCCGCGTAGGTTCCTCCAGTTCCCGTGGCAGCCACCCAAGCATCAATTTTACCGTCCGTTTGTTCCCAGATTTCCCGGCCGGTGGTTTCGTAGTGAGCGCGACGATTAGCCAGATTATCGAATTGATTGGCCCAGATAGCATTTTCCATCTCACTGGCCAATCTCCCCGATAATTTAACGTAATTATTGGCATCTCGGTAGGGAACGGCGGGAACAGTACGCACTTCCGCGCCAAGGGTTCTTAAGAGGTCGATTTTCTCTTGGGATTGGGTATCGGGAATGATAATCAGGCATTTATAACCTTTAGCATTGCAGATATGGGCCAAACCGATGCCAGTATTGCCGGCGGTTCCTTCGACAACGGTTCCCCCCGGTTGGAGAGTACCGGCTTTTTCCGCTTCTTGGATAATATATAAAGCGGCCCGATCCTTGACCGAACCACCGGGGTTAAGAAATTCGGCCTTACCGAGAATCTCGCAGCCAGTTTCCTCGCTAAAACTATTGAGACGAATTAGGGGAGTATTACCCACCGCATCGACGAAACCATGTTTAATATCCATAATCTGTTATTTTTCGTGCTTTTCCTAGGCTGAGACGATTTTTTGTACTAAGGGATGACGCACCACATCGGCCCGCGATAGGTAACAAAAAGCGATCCCTTCTACTGATTTTAGGATTTTTTGAGCGGCAATTAACCCCGATTCTTGTGATTGCGGTAAATCGGTTTGGGTGACATCTCCGGTTACTACCATGCGCGAACCGAATCCCAAGCGAGTTAAGACCATCAATGCGATCGCAATTTCTCCACTGGGGAATTGAATCGTTGGCCAAATTCTACCACTTTAGCAAAAGCGACGGGAGCGAGGACGGCTAATTAGTCCAAAATTTTCCGATTGTTGTCTTAGCCGGAAATATTGATTAAATTGGAAGTTTTTTAGCTGTTATTAGTTACTTAACCTAATATAGTGGTGGCATTCTGTAAGGAGTCCCACCGTGACTAACAATTCCATCGCTCCTTTGACTATTGGCAATACGATTAATACTGCCTTCCGTCTTTATCGTGATCGCTTCCAAACTTATGTATTCTTTGCTGTCCGCGCCGGCTTGTGGTCGCTTCTCCCCTTAATTTTGCAATTAATTCTCAGTCAATTACTTTATCAAACAATTACCCCCGAACAAGGCAGCGATATCGGTTTACGTTTATTTCTTTTCCCGATACAAATTTTCTCGGCCGCTAAGTCTCTTTTCAATAATGCGGTTATCTCGCGATTAGCTTTTCAAGACATCATTTATCAGCCGGAAACTGCCGGACAAGCAGAAAAAAAAGTTAAGCCGAAAATGTGGCGCTTGTGGTGGATGCAAGTTTTGATCGGTTTGTTGGGAGCGGCAATAATGTTGGCGATAACGCTGTCTCTGGCGCTAGTAAGTTTTATCCCCATCCTTGGTGTATTGCTTATTTTACCAGCTTTTTTCTGTCTTCCTTTTTTCTTCCTTTGGTTATCTGCTCGCATTTGCATTGCAGAATTGCCCTTAGTAATTGAAGATAATTTAGGCAGTTGGCAAGCAATCAAGAGAGCTTGGCATTTAACTAAAAACTCGGCTTGGAGAATTGTGGGGCTGATGCTGATATTTATTGCCAGTTTATTAATTATTTCAGTTTATCTTCTGTCAGGGGCTTTGGCTTCAATTCTCTTTTTCTTTTCGGTCAAAATTCTCTTTTTCTTTTGGGTCAATTCTTCGGAGTACTGGCAAACGCTCACGGAAAATCCTCTTTTTTTCCAACAAATGGCGATGTTTTTCTATGGTCTGACTACTATTTTCTTACTTCTGAATATTTTATTAGTTCCCTTTTGGCAATCTCTCAAAAGTGTGATCTATAATCATGTTTTAGACCAGAAAAAAAATGATGGGGGAGAATACTAATAACTGAGCGGCTCTTGATGTAAGCTAAGACGCATTTAAACCGCTTATTCTTAGATTAGCCGAACTTCCCCCAATCCCTTTAATGTTGCCTCTTGTCTCGCATCAACAAGCAATTTATCCTAAATCCGTTGAGTAACCCACAGAAAAAGGGTTTCTCCGAGAAACCCGTTTTCTACTCTTGATAATTCTCTCAATCCTTTTATAGTACACATATATAGTACATTTGCTCAAAAAAATCGAAAAAGGGTAAAAAGAGAAAAAAGAGAAAAAGGGTTACAAAGTCCTCCCAGCACCGCACACCACCCGAAAACCCAGGCTGCTGAAGGGGCTGTCGCGGCGGTCGCTGAGGAGCCGGCAAGCGGAACGGCAGAAATCCGGATCGTAGTACCAAGAACCGCCCCGCAGAGCTTTATATGCCTGATTCTGCTGTTTTTTGCTCTTTTTTATCTCCTCATAGTTTTCGCACCAATCATCTTGACACCACTCCCAGACATTTCCGTGCATATCATATAAACCAAAGTCGTTGGCGTAGAATTGCCCAACAGGGGTGGTTTTTTGGAGATTGCCATTATAGTTGGCTAAATCTGGGGTAAGAATTTCCCCAAAGTGATAGGGGGGGTAGGTTTCTCCTTTGTCGAGATTTAAGGGTTTGGTTTGCGCTCGACAAGCGTACTCCCACTCAGCTTCCGTTGGTAGCCTATATTTTCTTTTACTTAATTTAGAGAGCCTTTGGCAAAATTCCACAGCATCTAACCAATTTACCCTTTCAACGGGGTTTGTGCTGCCTTTAAAATCCGATGGCTCTGGTTTTAAATCTTGCTCTACTTTTAAATCTTCTCTTTGGGCAATATATAACCATTGAGCTTGGGTAATGGGATAAATACCCATCAAGAAGTTTTTCAGGGTGACGTTGTGTTGAGGCTTTTCACTTTTACTACTACTTTCTTGTTCTGAAGAACCCATTGTAAAGGTTCCCGATGGTATTTTGACTAATTCTATGTCTAGGTCATCGGTGAGTTTTTCTCTATAGATTAAAAGACGTTTTTGGGTCTTTTGGATGATTATTGTAGGCATAAGTAGGGTTTGCTGAATAAATATGAAATATAGACGAGGTAAGGGTTTTAGTGTTCTGTATCGGCCCGCGTCCTGTAGGGGCGAAGCATTCGGGCATAACCTATCGGTGAAACCGTAGATTTTCTATCCGAATGCTTCGCCCGTACTTTTTCAGCAAGCCCTAAGTAAGTGATTTTAATTAAATTAAAAATTGATTTTATACTCTATCCTTCACCAGCTAATTTTAACACAGAAGTACGAGTAGTCGCATCTAAGCGAAACTTCAGCAATTCTAGTTGATTAAGAATTGGCTCAATACGTTGTAGATAACCATTTTGTTTAGCCTTTAATAATATTCCCATTGTTCCAGTGAGTTTTATTCCTAACAAATTTGCATATCGTCTCGCCAAACCATCATCAAGTAAAGCGAGAAAATCGGGAATTTCTATTGCTAAAGCTAATACTTCTTTTTCTCCTTTTCCTAAATCAGTGAGAGGGAATCAGTCAAGTAAGTTAGTCTGATAGAGGTATTGAATCGGTGATGTATCGGCAATGACGTTAGGCATTAGCCAGATTCTCGATTAATTCTGCTTCCTTGAGTCGGAAGGTATCAACTCCATAGTCTGCAAGTTTAGAAAGAAAAACAACTCGCGGAATACCTGCTAAGTTAGCAGCAGTGCCAGAGGAAAGTTTTCCCAATTCATAAAGTTTAATGGCAGCAAGAAGAGAGATTTCCTGTGCTAGTTGTTCTGGGGTGAGATGTAAAGCGAGAGCGGTTTCATCGGGTAGGGAAAGAGTGATTTGGTACATGATGAATCCTAGGATTAATTGATTGTAGGGTTGATTCTAGGTTTGATTGTAGGGTTGATTCTAGGGTTGATTCTAGGTTTGATTGTAGGGTTGATTCTAGGGTTGATTCTAGGTTTGATTGTAGGGTTGATTCTAGGTTTGATTGTAGGGTTGATTCATGAATCAACCCTACCTTGATAAGGGGAGAACCCAAAACCCGTCTTCAATTTAATTATAACCAGCTACTGATCAGCCAACCTCATTTAGTACATTTGTTCAAAAAAAATCGAAAAAGGGTAAAAAGGGAAAAAAGAGAAAAAGGGTTACAAAGTCCTCCGGGCACCGCACACCACCCGAAAACCGCTGCCGAAGGTGTTGTCGCGGCGGTTGTAGTTGAGGCGGTAAGCGGAACGGCAGAGACGCGGATTGACGTACCAAGAACCGCCCCGCAGAGCTTTATTTGCCTGATTTTGCTGTTTTTTGCTCTTTTCTCGCCAAGGACTACCATCCCTAGGTGCGCCTTGATAATTTTCCCAGAAGTCATCCTGGCACCACTCCCAGACATTTCCGTGCATATCATACAAACCAAAACCATTGGGGGGAAATTGCCCCACGGGGGTGGTTTCCTTGCGATATTCTCCTGCTGGTTCCTCAGCAAAGCGTTTCGTAGCATCGTAGTTAGCTAAATTTGAGGTGAGGGTTGCTCCGAAGTGGAAGGGGGTGGTGGTTCCAGCACGACAAGCATACTCCCATTCCGCCTCACTGGGCAGCCGATACTGTTTCTTGGTCATTTTAGAGAGCCTTTGGCAAAATTCTACGGCATCTAACCAAGATACATTTTCAACGGGGTTTGTGCTGCCTTTAAACCGCGATGGCTCTGGGTTTAAATCTTGCTCTACTTTTAAATCTTCTCTTTGGGCAATATATAACCATTGAGCTTGGGTAATCGGAGTTTGACTTAGGTAAAACGGGGCGATTTTTACTAAATGTCTGGGGGATTCTCCTTTGAACCAATCGCTATCGTATTTTTCCACTAGCCGCGCTATTTCCCTCTCTTCGGTTCCCATCCAAAACTCCCCCGAAGGAATATAGAGCATTTTTAAGCTGGGGGGATTTTCTTCAAAGTAGAAGGCTCTCACGGGTTCTTTGGCGGTAATTTGTCCCCTCTCATCCACAAAAACGGTTTCAGATTTGAACAGGGTTAGGTTAAATTTCTCGGTGATGATTTCTTCTTCTGTGTTATCCAAGACTTCCCTAAACTGGACTGGGATTGTCTCGGCGGTTATTTCTTCGCTTGCCAAAAATTTAAGCTGCTCAGGGGTTAAACGAAGGCGCTGATACAGTTCCCCATCTTCTACGCTGAAATCCTTAAGTCTATCCTTGAGCAGTTGAAACAATATTTCCTCTCCTCCCGTAAGCTCTTTTACCTTCGCTATGGTTACGGTTTTATATTTCCTCAGCCACTTTTCCTCAACCGGTAGGGGTGGAGGTGAGTCAACCATAGATTTCAGCTTTTGGCTAATTTCTTGGTACTTTGCTTCCCCTAGCTTTTGGAAAACCTCAGCAGATACCTTGGCAAAGGCGCGGACTAGATTAGCAGCTTCTTTGCCGAGGAGAACCTGGGGATTGGTAAGAATAAGACCAAAAAAGGTGGTGGTACTCAGGTTGAGTTTTTGGGCGATGTATTCCGAGAGGACAAAAATTACCTCTAAGGCGCGGCTATTCCCTAGTTCAGTGAGCAGAAGCTCTCTCACCTCATCATCAAATTCAAAATCTAGGCTGTTGGGGGGAGTATGAAAGTTAAATTTACCTCCTTTGTCCCACTTCACTGGTTCCCCTCCTAGATGGACTTTGAGAAAACCACTGAGGATGACTTCTGCTATGTTTAGGGGGTTAGAGGCGCTTAAAAGTTTGCTTTGGATAAGACGGACGATGGGAAGATTTACCGGGGCTGCGGCTAATTTTTTCAGTAATTCCCAAGCTAGAGGTGAGGCGGTACTAGCGAATAGTTCTAGAGCTTGCTTCCCAGACTTCCCAGACATCTCCGGAGAAATAGTTGCGGGTATTTCTCTGTTTTGGGGAGATTTTTCTAGTAGTACCCCCGCACAGGTGGCGTTGCTGTCACCACTGAGAACGAGCGCCCAAGCTTTTAAAGATGAAGGGGTTAGGGAGATGGTGGGTAGGGGAAAGTAGGTTTTTTGGATTGTTTCTCTGAGAATATGTTGATTTTCCTCTTCGTTCTCAATTTGTAGTAGCAGGGGGATAGAGGTAAATCTCCAGTTTTGTGAAGGTTTCCGGGGGGTTTGGTTGACTAGGGAGACGAACCAACCTCGACTAAGGGCGGTTCTTTCCCACATTGCTTCCGGGAAGGGAGAAAGCAGGGTGACAATTTGGTGTTTTCCCCAGTCCTGAAGAGCTTGGTTATAGCGTCCTTGATACCAGTCTGGGGAAGTACAATCACTGTAGAAGAGGATAAGTCTTTCGCCGCGAGGATGGATGAGATCTTTTGGGTGAATTGAGCAAGTATCGTTAGAGTAGGTACGGATGGCTAATTTTTGCTTGTCTTCGTCCCATCCGATGCGGTAAAGTTTGACATCCCGAAATGCGCCGATTTGTTCTAGCCAATCGCGGATTTCCCCAGCCATTTCTTTCCAAAAGACCATGGAGGCCCATTCTTCAATCAGTAAAACTACCTCTAGGGAACGGACTTTTTTGGCTTGGTAAACGGGTATTAGGGCTAAACTGCCATCTTTCTTGCCGATGCTATACTCGGCCGATTTCTGTACGGTGCTGTTTAGGTTTATTTGTCTTTGGGTGGCTGAGTCTATCTTTTGGATGAGGGGACGCACTGCCCGCCCTAATTTTAGGGTTTCTCGCCAGAATTTGGCGCCGGGGAGGCTAATGGGTAGGGTGTCTGCGCCTATCTTCTCAGGCTGTTTTTGTGCTTCTGTCCCCCGTATTAAGGGAACTTCATCGGATGGGGCTGCTGGCTCTTGGGTTTCGTTTTTACTCTCCTGGGGGGGGTTGTTAGTGGTCGGGGTTTCTTTCTTTTCTTCCCTAGGCTCTGGAGGGGGTTGGGGTTTTCCTTCCTCTTCTTGGGTGAGAACATACCACCATAAACTATCAGCTATCTGGTAACTGTCTAGGTCCCATCCCCTGCCCTTGACAAAGGTGATAAATTTATCAATCAGTTCTGGTGTGGGAAGGGTTTGGGTCATTTATTGCCTGTGTCGGTGAGGTAGGTAAATAGTAGGTTGGTAAGGGACTTTAATTCTGCATCCGTGGGTTTATTTTCGCCCATGCTCATAAAGACGGCGTTTAAAAGCTGGTCTGTTGCTAGTTCCCCTTTTTCTCGTTTTTTAACATATTCTGCGATCGCTGCTTCTATTTTTTTACTTTCGCTACTGGCTTCTTTATAATTAAAATGGCTTTTTACTATGTCTTTTAGTACCTCTGGGGTGGGTTCGGGGATTTCTAAGAGCAGACATCTACGTTTAAAGGGTAGGGGAAAATCCCTCTCGCCGTTGCTCGTCATAATCACTATGGGGAACTGTTGGCAGCTTACCTTGCCTTGGGGGATGGGTTCCCATTCACCGTCATGGGTTTGTACTGGTATTGGTTGGTTTTCGGTATCTTTAGCGAGTCGGGAAAGTTCGGTGATTTCAAATTTTCCCTCTTCAAAAAGGTTTAAGAGGTCGTTAGGTAAGTCGATGTCACTTTTATCTATTTCATCGATAAGCAGTACCCGGGGATAATTTCTCGGACAGAGGGCTGTCCCCAAGGGACCCAAGCGGATATACTGCCCTATGTCTTTTTTTTCTTCTAGTTGGTAATCTTGCAAACGTGCGATCGCATCGTAGTAGTATAATCCCTCTTGTAGGGTGGTGCGGGTATTAATTGGCCAGACTAATACTTCTCCTAAGTCTAATTCGTAGGCGATTGCGTAGGCTAGGGAGGTTTTCCCTGTACCCGGTTTCCCTGTGACTAAAATAGGCCGGCGTAGGTGAATGGCTGCGTTTACGGTTTCCCTGGTTTTATCGTCAACTATGAGTTGTTTTCCCCGCTCCTCGGACTTGTCGGTGGCGAAGCTTCGCCAAGGTGGGATTTCTGGCCAGGTAATCTCATCCTTTGAGCGTTTTTCATGATTGCCTTGAAAGATTTTCCATGAATTCATAGTTAATTAACCTAGGTGCTGAGATGTTAAGCAGTGGAAGGGTGGCATCCGATTAGGGTCTTCTAAAAAGCATAATAGATGATGTCCTAGATGTTCGGGTTCATCTTCTAAATTATCTGGTGATTGTCGCCTCACCTCTTGAACTCTTGTGGACAATTGATTAATTTGAATATCCTGTAAGAGTGTATTAATTTGTGTTCTGTGACTTGCTTCCTGAGCATGACAGCGCGACCCAACGGCTAAAGGTATGCCATATTTTAAGCTTCTTTTAAATAATTGCTCTAAATCCTCTTGAGTTGAAGCGCAAAGATTGCTCCATAGAGTTGTTTCTTGGCACAAATAGGACTCGCTGTTATTAACTGTTTGTGTATCTATAGAATTTGTTGTTAATCTCTCCCATCTACTTTTCCAATGTTGATAAACTGGCATTTTACTATACATTGTTCCCAATCTCGTAAGAGAACGAACATTAACAAAATATGTTCTCTTAAGTTGAGTTAGGCTATCAAAGCAATTGTATTCCCAAGATTCAAAGTTAGTATATAGTAGCTTACCATCGGTGAAAAATTCAATATTTAAGTTTGCACCTCCTCGCTCATGACAATCTTCAATAATTTTTGTTAAAATGTTCGTTATATCTTTTTGAGTATAAACATCTTTGCTAACGCTACTATCTACAGGAATAGGTATATAATTATTTCCTTGACTTTGAGATGTATTTAACTGTAGAAAACACGCAGCAAATTTATATTCAGGGGAAGTATTTGCTTGACTTTTACTCTCCTCTATTTTGATAATTAGATAGTTGTTAATATTTTCTCGATTGTCAGGTTCTGCATTAATTGCTGGTATCTCTGCTATCCAAGCATTGTAATCTGTGTCAGTAATATTTAATAGTTTCTTTAACTCCTGTATTGTTTGTTCAATGTATGAGCGAGTGTCGCTATTAATTCTGCTATCTTGAGTAAGTCTAAAAAGTATTCTTAATAAATCTTTATCATCTTGAATATTTATGATTTTATCGATGATTTCTTCAAAATTAGCATTGTCATTATCTGGCAAGTACGACTTTATGATCTGATTCAGTTCTGATTGTTGTTGTCCAGACAATTTATTTTTAAGTTCTGTAAATATATTAATTTTTGTCTTATTTTCTTTAAGTTTATCCTGTAAAAAAGTCCCATTGTCACTTATTTTTCTATTATACTCTTCAACCAATGAGATGACATTGGCCTTGTTAACTTTTTCTATATACCTCTTGCATAATTTTTTTATGGTATAATATAAGTTTTTGCTTTTTTCTCAATTCTTAGATTGAAGTGGAAAAAAGAATAAAATGTGATCTTAGGTCAGGAAATCATCTATAATTTTGCTATGTTTATTAGCAAAATTATGGATTATCAAAACTTATCAGATGAACAATTCAAACGCCGTTTCGGTGTGTACAAACAAACATATAGAAAGATGGTAGAATCAGTAAAAAGTGTTGAAGCCGACTCTAATTCACCATCTAAAAGGGGACCGAAACCTAAACTATCTATAGAAGAACAAGTTTTAGTAACGTTAGAATATTGGCGAGAATATAGAACATATTTTCACATTGGTACAAGCTGGGAACTATCAGAATCAACTATATGTCGGATTGTAAATAAGACGGAAAAAATGCTTTTACAATCGGGAAACTTCCGTTTAAAAGGAAAAAAAGCTTTACTCAATCAAGCAGAGATACCGGTCATAACGGTAATGGATGTAACGGAAACTCCCATTGAACGCCCCCAAAAGAAACAGAAAGATTTTTTTTCGGGTAAAAGAGGTTATCATACTTTAAAATCCCAATTAGTAGCTGATCAAAATACAGAGGAAATTATCTGTGTCTTCTGTGGGAAAGGTAGAGGTCATGATTTTAGTTTATTTAAAAAAAGTCGAGTTCGTTTTCATCCTTTAACTACCAGCATAGAAGACAGTGGTTATCAGGGAATAGCTGCATACCATAGTAATAGTTATACACCGAAAAAGAAATCGAAAAATAGAAAATTAACAGAGTTAGAAAAAGAGTATAACAAGGCTTTAGCTAAAGAAAGGATTATCATTGAACATATAAATAGGAAACTCAAAATCTTTAAAATCTTATCCTGTAAATATCGGAATCGTCGTCGAAGATATAGTTTAAGAGTTAACTTGTTGGCGGCTATTTATAACTGTGAGTTAGGGATAGGTATAGCAGCTTCTTAAAAGTTGCCTAAAGATTAATCAAGTCAAGGAGAATTTATTCTCAATTTTTATAATTGAGATAGTTTGTGCCGCTTAAATAAAGAGGTTTTGATAACCAAATTAAAGCAGCTCTAAAGAGTTTTGAGTTAAAAGTTAAACTTCAAGTTTTTATTCAGGACGAATGTACTGATTAACTAATTTTTTGGGGAAAATTAGTTAACCCATCATTATAACATATAATTAATTTGCAAGAGTTCTATAGTTGACACCAATGATTGACATAAGGAAACCCAAAGTTTATAATGGCAAAGTCAATTACAAATCGGAGAAATCATGAGTAATCCAATAACTCAACTCAAAATTCAGACTCTCAGTCAATCTGGTCCTAAATATGAGGAAGGGTGGGATTTTTTGACCACAGACCTTAATCAAAGAGCTGGCGGAAAATATATCTATCTAGGTTTTCAGGCGATCAGTGGAAACACTCCGGTTACTTCTATCGATGTTAAAGCTTATGATTCTGCACAATCTAATCCCCCCTCTGGTTGGCTTTGGGATCCGTCAGATTTAAATGCAGGCGCAAGTGGTAAGTATATTTATGTGTTGTGGAAAACTGGAGAACCTAAGCCTCCTATTATCAATGTTCTAGTTATTGCAGGTAACCAAAGTTCTCCTCCAAATATTCCTGGATGGGTAGCCATTCCCCAAGACCTGAATGAAGGTGCATATGGAGACTATATTTGGCTTTACTACAGCACTACACTACCAAGGAAGTTTAAATAGGGCTTACTGGATAAAAATCTGGTAAAAACTATAGCAAATTTCATCTTCCCAAGCCGATAGCCACTGTGGGATAACGTAGGATGTGTTAGCCGATCACATAGATCGCGTAGGGTGCGTTTCTTAACGCGCCTTTCTTCTTTCTATATTACGTTACTACCGTTACTCATCGCGAATATTATCAGGAATAATGGGAATTTCTCTCATTCCCCAATCGTTTGGATAAAGACCTTGAGCAATAAACCGATGAACACCATTATGTCCTTAATCTCAACGGTCAACAGACAATGTATTGCTTGATAGACGCATAAAAGGGCTTAACAGTGTTAATCCCCTACAAAAGTGGTTAACGTTAGTCAATTAGGAGATGTTCCCATCACCAAAGCTTTTATTGGCTCTTGTACTGGCGGAAAACTCTACGATCTCGCCCAAGCGGCGGCTGTATTAAAAGATCGTCAGGTTGCCCAGGGGGTAGATTTATTTGTAGTGCCAGCTTCGATGGAAGTCCGTCAAAAAGCCGAAGAATTGGGCTATCTTACCATTTTTGAGGAATCTGGAGCGCAAATGCTCAAATCTGGTTGTGGAGCTTGTATTAATTCAGGAAAGGGAGTATTAGACAAGGAAGAAACGGGAGTCTATGCCACCAATCGTAATTTTAAAGGACGCAGTGGCGACCCTACCGCTAAAAACTATTTGGCTTCCCCCAGAACGGTCGCAATTTCGGCTGTCAAAGGAAAAATTACTGCCAATCTTGATTAATACTCTCTCGCAAGAGTACAAGAGCGACTATCTCAACAATCTGTTATTTTTCGTGCTGTTCGTAAGCTGAGACGATTTTTTGTACTAGGGGATGACGCACCACATCGGCCCGGGATAGGTAACAAAAAGCGATCCCTTCTACTGATTTTAGGATTTTTTGAGCGGCAATTAACCCCGATTCCTGTTGTTGCGGTAAATCGGTTTGGGTGACATCTCCAGTTACTACCATGCGCGAACCGAATCCCAAGCGAGTTAAGACCATTTTTAACTGTGCTGGGGTGGTATTTTGGGCCTCATCAACGATCACAAAAGCATTAGCTAGGGTTCGTCCCCGCATATAAGCTAAGGGAGCGATTTCGATTTTACCCCGTTCCATCAGGTCGGGAATTTTGGCCGCTTCGATAAATTCGTATAAAGCATCGTAGAGGGGACGCAAAAAAGGATCGACTTTTTGCTGTAAATCCCCCGGGAGAAAGCCTAATTTTTCCCCCGCTTCCACGGCCGGCCGGGTGAGGATAATCCGTTCTACTTTATCTTCTAATAAAGCTTGTACGGCTAAAACGGCGGCTAAAAAGGTTTTACCCGTGCCGGCAGGTCCAATACAAAAGGTGATATCGTGACTTTGAATCGCTTGGATATATTGACGCTGACGGAAGGTTTTCGCCCGAATTAGCTCCCCGCGACGGGTACGAGCGAGAATATCCTGCTGTAGTTCTTTATACTCGCTAGAACGCCCCGTATCGAGGGCATGGATAGCGGTCATAATATCGGCTTCGGCGATTAACTTGGCCTCTTGCCATAAAATACTTAAGGAGCGTACAATCGCTGTGGCACGCTCCACGGGGGTCGGTTGCCCCGCAATCCGCAATTCCATCCCTCTGAGGACTAAATTCGCCCCAGTTTGCCTGGCTATCAATTTGAGGTTAGCTTCTTGATGACCCGCTAAAGCGATCGCACTTTCTGAACTGGGGAATTGAATCGTTTGCCAAGTTTCCGTCATGCTTGGGGCTAAATTATCCTTTGGCTAGTTCTACCACTTTAGCAAAAGCGACGGGATCGAGGACAGCTAATTGAGCTAACATTTTCCGATTCAGGAGGATATTAGCTTTCTTTAATTGTCCGGTCAGTTGGCTGTAACTGATGCCCTGTTGACGGGCAGCTGCGTTAATGCGGGTAATCCAAAGACGACGAAAATCGCGTTTACGTTTGCGACGGTCTCTATAGGCATTCCGCAAGGCCTTCATTACCTGTTGGTTAGCGGTACGGAATAAGCGCGAGTGAGAACCGCGAAAACCTTTGGCTAATTTGAGAACTTTTTTGCGTCGCTTGCGGGCGACATTCCCCCGTTTTACTCTAGACATGATAATCCTTTAGACAATTTTTCTGGAAAATTTACAAATAGGGCAACATTAAGCGCACTTCCTTCTCGTCGCGCTCGTGTACCAGGGTAATCTGGGACAAACGACGGCGCTTGCGTTCGGCACTTTTATGATCGAGTAGGTGATTTTTGAAGGCTTTGCGACGTTTGATTTTTTTGCCGCTTCCCGTGGCCTCGAATCGTTTGGCCGCCGCCTTTCGCGTTTTTAGCTTGGGCATAAACTCCGTTTTATTAAATCGACACAATCACTAATACTATCATAAATAGAGGACTTTAGGCAAGGAGTGGCCAAAAGATTCCCCGGCTCGTCCTTACTTTGGCCGGGTCTGTGCTTGGGAATTAAATCAATCGGGAATTTTCCCCTTCCTCTCGATCGAATGGCTAAGATGTGGATGAAGTCTCGTGTTAACACGCATCTGGAGAAGTCATGGCTAAAACCCTACTAGAACAATTACGCCAATTTACAGTGGTTGTTGCCGATACCGGCGATATCCAAGCGATCGAAGCTTTTACCCCCCAAGATACCACCACTAACCCCTCCCTGATTACGGCCGCGGCCCAAATGCCCCAATATCAGCCGATTGTCGATCAAACCCTGCAAGCGGCCAGAGAAGAATTAGGAGAGCAGGCCACCCCGGAAGATGTGGCCAAATTAGCTTTCGATCGCCTAGCGATCGGTTTTGGCCTACAAATCCTGCAAATCGTCCCCGGCCGCGTCTCCACCGAAGTAGATGCTCGTCTTTCCTACGATACCCAAGCTACCATCGACAAGGCCCGTTATCTCATTTCCCAGTATGAACAAGCGGGTATCTCTAGAGAAAGAGTCTTAATTAAAATTGCCTCGACTTGGGAAGGGATTAAAGCCGCAGAAGTCCTCGAAAAAGAGGGAATTCACTGTAATTTAACCCTATTATTCGGTTTTCATCAGGCGATCGCCTGTGCGGAGGCGGGAGTAACCTTAATTTCTCCCTTTGTCGGTCGGATTCTCGATTGGTATAAAAAAGAAACTGGTAAAGACTACGTTGGCGCTGAAGATCCCGGAGTCCAATCCGTCACCCAGATCTATAACTACTATAAAAAGTTCGGTTATAAAACCGAAGTTATGGGGGCAAGTTTCCGCAATATCAGTGAAATTCGCGAGTTAGCCGGTTGTGATCTTTTAACCATTTCCCCGAAACTTCTCGAACAATTGCAAGACACAGAAGCCGATTTACCCCGTAAGCTCGATCCAGACCAGGCCGCAACCCTTGATATTGTCAAAATTCCCATGGATAAAGCGAATTTTGAGAAAATGCACGCCGAAGATGCTATGGCTTCCGAAAAACTAGCGGAAGGTATTCAAGGTTTTACCAAAGCTTTAGAGTTATTAGAACAACTGCTGATTCAACGTTTAACCCAGTTGGAAGGTCAGTCAACCCTAGAACACGCCGCCGAAGATATTTTTCGAGTTTATGATCATGATGGGGATGGTTTCATCACCCGGGAAGAATGGGCGGGAACCGATGCGGTATTCGATGCGATCGATATTAACCATGATGGTAAAATTTCTCCCGATGAGATCGCTGTCGGTTTGGGTGCGGCTTTTCGTTTAGTGGAAGCCTAGAATTGGTTGTGAGTTGAATCACTGATTGCTCTGATTTTAATCGGTAACTAATGGTGAGTTGCTCACATAGCCTAGAAGTGTTTTCCCACTGCTGAAAATTTACTACCCTGTCCGGCTAGAGATAATTTAGCTGGATTTTTCTTATGGAAGGCTGGGGAGAGGGGTAGTGATACTAAATCTGGTTATTAAAAACTGATTATGTAGGGTTTGCTGAATAATGGTAAAACCCTTTTAAAATAAGGCTTTTGACCTGTTAAAATCCGATGTTCATGCTGCGAAAATCGGATTGGGACCATCAAAAACCTGGCATTATCCACTGACGACCGGCTACTGACTCCTAACCCCACCAACAAACTTTTTGCTGCAAACCCTATGTATTCCCCCTTTTGCTTATTGCCTATTGCCTGAGTGCCTATCCTTATATGTTACCTATACTCAACGGATTTAGTATGAGATGTGGTTCTTGATATTTTCTCAAAAAATCAAGCTATAGCGTTTCCTGTTCGCACTAGGTACATTATCGATGTTGAAAAGCTTAATTAGCAAAGGTTTAAGTGTGCCACACAGGTGTGAGAACCGCTATATATATTTGGTTGGCTATTGATACAAGTAAGTAGGGAGGCACAATTATTTGTAGGATGGGTTAGCGGTAGCGTAACCCATGCGGGTGTTGGGTTTCATGCTTCAACCCAACCTACGTTCTACGTTCATCTTATATTTAATTCCACCCACCTACTTACCAGAAAAGTTATTGGTTTTTATCTAAAAAATAGAAGCCATAAATCGGGTAAAAAATTATGGAAAAGTTTACCATTCTTTGCTCGACAATATGCTATTGCTTATCCGGAACTACTTCTGAATCACCAGGGATTTTTCTAAAATTACTATTTCTATTTTAGGTGGTCTAAGTGTGTTTTAGCCTAACTGCCTAATCAAACAACAATCTTAAGCTTTATCTCCTCAGTCCTCAACAGTGATACAATTGCCGTCATAGCTAGGGGTGTCTGAGGCAATCAGGCTGAGAAAGACCCTTAGAACCTGAGACTGGGTAATTCCAGCGTAGGGAAGCTGTTTACAGAGGAAATAAAATTATGAGACAAGAATGGGTTGCCCCCCGGCGCGGACAAGCAAATGTATCGCAAATGCACTACGCCCGTCAGGGGATAATTACCGAAGAGATGGCTTATGTGGCAAAACGGGAAAATCTCTCTCCCGAATTGATTCGCAGCGAAATCGCCCGAGGAAGACTGATTATTCCCGCTAATATCAATCACCTCAATCTCGAACCTATGGCGATCGGTATTGCTTCTAAGTGTAAAGTTAATGCTAATATCGGGGCTTCCCCTAACTCCTCGAATATTAACGAAGAACTGGAAAAATTACACCTAGCGGTCAAATACGGCGCGGATACGGTGATGGATCTTTCCACCGGTGGCGGTAATTTGGACGAAATTCGCACTGCGATTATCAATGCTTCTCCTGTCCCCATCGGTACTGTACCCATCTATCAAGCGGTGGAAAGCGTTCACGGCAATATTGAAAAACTCACCCCCGAAGATTTCCTCCATATTATCGAAAAACACGCCGGGCAAGGGGTAGATTACATGACGATTCATGCGGGAATCCTCATCGAACACCTGCCTTTAGTCAAAACTCGTCTGACCGGGATTGTCTCCCGGGGTGGTGGGATTATTGCTAAGTGGATGCTACACCACCACAAGCAAAATCCTCTCTACACCCATTTCGACGAAATTATCGAGATTTTCAAGCGTTATGACGTTTCTTTTAGTCTCGGTGACTCCCTGCGTCCCGGTTGTACCCACGATGCTTCCGATGCAGCCCAATTAGCGGAATTGAAAACCCTCGGCCAACTGACGCGCCGCGCTTGGGAACACGATGTACAGGTGATGGTGGAAGGACCTGGCCATGTTCCCATGGATCAAATTGAATTTAATGTGAAAAAACAAATGGAGGAGTGTAGCGAAGCACCTTTCTATGTTCTTGGTCCCCTTGTCACCGATATTGCTCCAGGGTACGATCATATCACTTCGGCGATCGGGGCGGCTCTGGCGGGTTGGTACGGGACGGCGATGTTATGTTATGTCACCCCGAAAGAACATCTCGGTTTACCCAACGCTGAAGATGTGCGAAATGGCTTAATTGCCTACAAAATAGCGGCTCATGCGGCAGATATCGCCCGTCATCGTCCCGGAGCGCGGGATCGTGACGATGAACTCTCCATTGCTCGTTATAATTTCGATTGGAATCGTCAATTTCAGTTATCCTTGGATCCCGATCGCGCTAAGGAATACCACGATGAGACTTTACCCGCAGATATCTATAAGACTGCGGAGTTTTGTTCGATGTGTGGACCGAAATTCTGTCCTATGCAAACTAAGGTCGATGCCGATGCGATTACGGAATTAGAGAAGTTTCTCGCTAGTCAGAATCAAGAAAATCTAACCCCAGTTTAAAGGGGAGTTAGTAAGAGGGCTGACTTGATTTCAGCCCTCTTACTAGCATAGAAGTCAAAATTCTGGGAATAGCCGCCGATTTTTTGACTAATTGACCCGTTTTTCTAGATATTGACCGATCATCAATTCTTGACCGGCGCGAGAGATAATCGTTTGTCGAGTACGATATTGTTGACCGATGAGTTTAATTTCTTCTTCAAAGACAGAACCGGCGTATTCTGTTCTCAGACAGAGAGTAGAGGGGTTAGGAAAGGTATAAATAGCGCTAACGGGTTTATCCGTCGCAAATCCCCGATCGCGATAGAGAATATTATCTAAAATACCGAATATAGTCGAACCGTTGGAGGGTTTTTTACTCTGGGGACGCAGATAATTACTTTGCCAAGTGACTTCCGTACCACCTAATAAAGTTGTATCTTCCAGATGATGTAAACGGGCAAGTTGAATTAATGGTTCGCTGCCTTGGGGTAAATATTTAATCTCGATGGCGCTGATAACTTCTTGGGGTTCCGTTTCTTGGGTGAGGGTGTAATAACGTCTCTGGGATTGCCAGCGTCCTTCTGTCTGCTTAAAAAAGGCTAAAGCCGAGGTTTCCAGCGATAATTGGGCGGTTTGAATTAATGTCATAGAAATAAAACCTTTCCTGTTTTTTGGGAGAGCAGATTTGTTATCCTTTGTCAAGAGTTTGCCAGAGAATTGTTACACATCTTAATACAATTATAAGCTGTTAAGTATTTAAATTGCCAGTTGAGATGAGGCAAGAGGCAAGAGGCAAGAGGCAGGAGATAGGGTGGTCACTGCGTGCGCGTTGCGGGGGGTTTTGGGGTTTTAGGGTTTTAGGGTTTTAGGGTTTTAGTTGAAATTCCCCCACTTCCCCAACCCCCTTTTTACCTGTTACTTTTCACCCGATCTGCCCAGTCTTGGTATTGTTAAAAATATAGAACCTCCGAACAAGGTCTCAACTCCGTGCAGTTAAAACAAGTAATCATCGCCCACAAGGCCAACCATCCCCAAAGTAAAGCATGGGCGGAAAAATGCGCTAAACAGTTAGAAGCCCGTCAGTGTAAAGTTTTAATGGGACCCAGTGGCTTTAAAGATAATCCCTATCCGGTATTTTTAGCCTCAGCATCGGAAAAAATCGACCTCGCCATCGTTTTGGGCGGAGATGGAACCATTTTAGCCGCCGCTCGCTATTTAGCTCAGGAAGACATTCCAATTTTAGCGGTGAATGTCGGCGGCCATCTGGGATTTTTAACGGAACCTTTTGAGATTTTCCAGGATACGGAGACGGTCTGGGATCGTTTACAATCCGACCACTACGCGGTACAACAACGGATGATGTTAAAGGCCAGAATCTATGAAGGGGATAAAAGAAGCCCCCAGGCAGTGAGCGAGGCATTTTATGCCCTGAATGAGATGTGTGTGAAACCCGCTAGTATCGATAGGATGCCCACCTCGATCCTCGAAATCGAAGTGGACGGGGAAGTAGTAGATCAGTACCAAGGAGACGGCCTATTAGTGGCTACTCCCACGGGGTCCACCTGTTACACCGCTTCCGCTAATGGCCCGATTATACACCCCGGCATGGAAGCGATCGCTGTCACCCCGATTTGTCCCTTGAGTCTTTCCAGTCGGCCGATTGTCATTCCCCCGGCATCTCTGGTCAGTATTTGGCCTCTGGGAGACTACGAATTAAACACTAAACTCTGGATGGATGGTGCTTTAGCCACTTCCATTTGGCCTGGGCAATGGGTGGGAGTTACCAAAGCTGAAAAATTTGCCCAATTTATTATCCTGCGGGAAAGCTATTCTTTTTATCAGACTCTACAGGAAAAATTGCAATGGGCCGGGGCGAGAATTCATTATGATGGCAATCGTCATAATTAGGGTTTGCGGCAAAAAGTTTTTCGTGGGGACAGGGTGTGGGGTGTGGGGTGTAGGGTTTTACCCATTTTCAGGGGGTCAATTACCTAATTTTCAGGGAAAAAGTGCCTAAATTTCCCCCCCGATCACTCCAATGGCTGGCACTTTTTGATTTCAAAAAAGCCTAAAAGTCTTACCCAACAAGGTTTTTAGATTTATTCAGCAACCCCTAGATATATGTAATTAATTGTGTCTAGCTACTTATAATTACCGAGATGCCAGTAGGGATCGTTAAAGGTTGAGCGGGGGACAAGGAGCAAAAAGCCCCTTGGACCCCAGCGAATAGAGGGTCAAAAGTTATCAAAATATTTGACAAAATTGCCACTTTATGGTAGGAAATTGGGTCATTATTATACCTTAAATTTTAAATTTCATCCCATCCCGTTAAGCCAGAAGACATAACATAACTGGTAACGGTTGCTTCAAAAAAGTTAGCTTTGGTGTGGCCTTCTTTTTTGGTATCGGAGAAGCGTTCCAGATGGGTATAGGGACTTTTGTTATACTTTTCTTCCTTGTATAAAGGCTCAAGTCCGATCGCTTTCAGCCGAATATTAGCGAGGTATTTGGTGTACTGTTCGGTACTGTATTCGGTAATACCTAAAATGTCGTTGCCAACAATGTGATTTGTCCAGCGACATTCGTGTTTAACGGCCGTATCGAACATCTCATAAATCTGTTCAACAGAATGGGAAAAAGTTGCCATGGCTTCGGGAATAAGTTTCTGATACAAACGGACGTGACTTAATTCGTCCCGGTTGATCATTTTGAAAACGTCAGCACTACCGGACATTAGCTGTCGAGAAGCGAGATTATAGAAAAAGATAAAGCCATTGTAAAAATACAAACTCTCTAGCAAATAATCGGCGACAAGGGCGATAAAATAGCTTTCAGTAGTTTGTTTATCGATATATTGCTGGTAGAGACTAGCAATAAATTCACAGCGATCCCTGAGAACTTTATCGGTGCGCCAAAAGTCATAAACTTCGCCTCGGCGATCGGAGGGAATAATCGTTTCAATTAAGTATTGATAACTTTGATTGTGCATGGCCTCTTGAGAAATTTGTTCCGCCATACAAAGACTAATTTCTGGCGCAGTGACGCTACCTTTTAGGTGGGGAATATTACAGGTTTGCACGGAATCAAGAAAAGTTAGATAGGATAAAATACCATCATAAGCATATCTTTCTTCGTCGGTAAGATGCCCGTATTCAGTCACGTCTTGAGTGATATCTAATCGTTGCGGAATCCAGAAATTTTCGCGCATTTGTTGATATAAACCCACCGCCCAGGTGTAGCGGACATCGTTTAATTGCATCAGGTTGGTGGTGTTACCAAACCAGATCGAACGGTTTTCGATCGCATCATCTCCCGCCGGATTGAAGATCGGGGAAATGGGCATCGAAGGGCAAGAATTAACTAAATGTAAGGACATGATTACTTGGATATTATGGCACTTTTAGGTTATAATATATTTTCGGTAAAAAGTCAAATCTTTTGATTAGGAATAAATTCAAAATCTAGGGCTTCTGCCAAAGTAAATGGGCAATAGTTCGGGAATTTCTCTAGGTTTATCCCTGTTTCAATGGCGGCTTTTTTTCTGGCCTTATTGTAGCATTTTTTTAAATTTTCTTCTGTTAAAAAAATCTTAAGACTAGGGCTATTTTCTAAATCTTCTTCGATTCTTTCGCGATGCTCAAAAAGGGTTAATGCCCAGCTTCTGGTTTGTTTTTCTGGCTCTTGTAAGTATTTTAGTAAATGCCATAAAATCACAGTTAGATTACTTTTAAGGGCTTTCTGTTGACTGATAGACATAGATTTTATTTCTTCAATTAAATTCTCTAAATCTAAATCAGAAAATTGATGATTTTCTAGTAAAGATATGGTTTTCTCTAGCCAGAGATAGTAGTCCTTTTCGTATAAGTTCTTTTCCATAATTATCCCCCTTCACTTGCTTTTATACTCTGTCAATATTATTTTGAGATTTCAGGAAACCAATCCTCATTTAAAGCCTGTTCTATAGTGCAAATTGGAGCTAAACTGACCAAATTTTCAGCCATTCCCGATAGATCCAAAAATAATTTACGAGCATTTTGATAACAGGGCAAGAAAATTTCCGATAGATAGGGCTTTAAACTGGGACTGTCTTCAATAATTTGTTGAATTCGTAGGCGAAAGTTACGAATTTCATTTTTCCATCCTCTTTGATTATATTCTAATTCCGACTCCCAGTGAACCAGTTTTAGCAAATGTTCTAATAACCGAGTTAAATAACTCTTTAAACTTTGTCGTTGGCTTTTGCCCATGTCGCTAATTTCCTCGATGAGATTATCCAAATCTAAATCGGAAAATTGATGATTTTCTAGTAAAGATATGGTTTTCTCTATCCAGAGATAGTAATCTTTTTCGTATAAATCACTCTTCATTGCTTAATCCTCTCCGAGAAACTCAGGAAACCAATTTTCATCTAAAATTTGGTCGATTGCTCCAATAGGTGTAGAACTTAAAAGTCTTTTATCGATGCCAGAACCTTCGATAAATAGATGGCAAGCATCCTCATAACATTGCTCAAGAATCTCGGTGAGGTAAGATACTAAGTTTGTATTATAAGTTCCATCCTTTTTGTTGCTAATAATTCTTTTTATTTGAATGCGAAAATTTAAAATATCCCGTCGCCACTTGTTTTTATTGTAATCGCGCTTAGATTGCCAATAAGTTAATTTAAGTAAATGTTCCAAGAGTTTAGTTAGTAACCTCTCTAACTTCTGACGTTCTCTTCTGGACATATCTTTTATTTCTTCAATTAAATTTTCTAAATCCAACTCAGAAAACTGGCGATTTTCTAGTAAAGATATAGTTTTCTCTAACCAGAGATAGTAATCCTGTTCGTATAAGTTCTTTTCCATAGTCCCTCACCTTAATTAACTATAATCTAACCAAATCATCAATGATTATTATCCTCATATTCAGGAAACCAATCATCATCCAAAGCTTGGGCAAGAGTGAGAATTTTTTCCGTGGGCAAAGTATTGATTTTTACTCCCATTTTTCTAGCTAGGATACGAAGGGCTGACTGATAACATTTATCAAAACTATTCTCTAGATAGGACTTTAAACTTGGATTATCATCAAGAACTTCCCATAAATCAATTCTAAAAATAGTAATTTCTCCTTTCCAGTGATTAGCACTATATTGACGTTCCGATTGCCAATAAGCAAGTTGCAGCAAATGTTGGATTATTCTAGTCAATAAACTTGTTAAGGTATGTTTTTCCTTGATACCCATACTTTTAATCTCCTCGAGGAGATTATCTAAATCTAAATCGGAAAATTGATGATTTTCTAGTAAAGATATGGTTTTCTCTATCCAGAGATAGTAATCCTGTTCGTATAAAGTCTTATCCATAGCTGTGATTAGGTGATTAATAAAACTCATTTTATCAGTCCTAATCTTTGATGTAAAAAAATTAAGGTGGGCATTGCCCACCGAAGTTAACCTTAATTAGCGCAACTAGAACAACTATCGTCAGACTCTCGAAAATTGTCCTTTTGTACGGTACGGATATAATAAATCGCTTTACACCCCAATTCCCACGCCATAACTAGGGTATCAAAGATATCTTTGGCAGTGAGACAACGGTTGGGTTCTGCGGGGAAATAAACCCCTTCATTGAGGTTGAATAATAACTCCATAGAAATCCCCGTATCGATCCATTCTTGCATAGTAGCGATCGCTTTCACCACTTGCTGCTGTTCGAGATTTTTGTTCTCTGAATAAAACCAGAAAGCTTCTTCAATAAAAGGTGGTGCGATGGGAACGGTTCCCTTTGCCCATTTATCGTAGAAAAAGCGACTATAAACCGGCAAAACACTAGCGGTACATCCCTGTACCAAACTAGAAGAAGTATTAGGAGCAATGGCGGTAATATGGGAATTACGGATGCCAAATTCTTGAATATCTGTTGCTAATTGTTGCCATCTTTGCGGTTGCACTGCGTTATTTAAAAACCATTCCACTGGTTTGGCACCGATTAATTTACCTTGGCTCCATTCGCTACCCAAGAAAGCTTGATAAGCACCGCGTTCTTTGGCTAATTCCATCGAGGAATAGGTACACCAATAGCCAATTTCTTCAAATAAATTACTAATTTCTGACAGGTTATTGTAGGATAATTTCCGTTTAGCTAACCAGTCAGCCAATCCCATCGCCCCTACCCCAATAGTGCGATATTTATCGTTGTGGTTTTTAGCATTATCAAAGGGAGGATTAGTGATATCGATAGTATTGTCGAGAATCCTGACAGCGATTTGACAATTAGACTCGATTTCTTCCCTGTCGATATTGGCTAAATTAAGGCTAACTAAATTACAACAATGGGCAGTTTTATCGGGGGTGACATTGCTGAAAGATTCGGTGCATTGTCCTGTTAGAATGCCGTTAAACATTCCCAGATGACGCTTGGGTTCTGTAAAACAGTAGGTGTCATCTCGACGACAGGTTAACTCTACCGATTCAATGCGGATAAACTGAGTGGCCGAACGTTGGGGTTCTTTTAAAGTCCATTGTAAGCGATGGGTTTTAAGTCCCAATTGACCAAGTTGAAATAGTCCGACAGAATTAATCAGTAAACGATATTTTGGTTGACAGAGATATTCTTGATAATTTCCCTTTCCATTTGGCATCAATTTATAGCCACCGTCATCCATAAAAGTAACTTTGGAATCAACTCCTAAAGTCTGTAACATTAGGCGAATATCGAGCAAAAATTGCCGGTTAACAGCAGCAATCTGGAGAGACTCGTTAGAACCATTGCGGGCAACTGTTCCATCGGCATCAAGTAAACCAGCTAACCATTCTAAACGAGATTTAATTGTGTAACCATTGAGAGGAACTGTAAATTTACTGGGAATATCTAACGGGAGTTTACAGACGATCCGATCTTGTTTACTGTCATGATATACCGCTAGGGTATCGGTTTCTTTTCTCCAAAAAGTACCTTTTTCAATAGAGCCATTTCCCCGATATTTGTTACGAATAGCCAATAAGGGAAGTAACTCTTTTTTAACTCCGTATAGGTCAACTTCTGGCATTCCATTGTTTCCGTAACTCCCATCTCCAGAAAAGAATCCTGCGGTGTAGGCGTAGGGAAAGTCAAGATCATTTTCTGACTGGATGAGAGGCAGCTGGTATTTAATTAATTTATCTCCTTGTTTGAGGTCTTTTGCCTCGACAATTTCCACGGTTCCCTTGTAGTTTTTCTGAACGTAAAACTTATGGTAGTAAGTACATTCTAAGGCCTCTCCGTTGGAGAAATTTACCTTTAATAAAGGCTGGTTTTCTCCAGTCTTTTTAACTAATACTTCTGACCACTCCAATCCATTCCAGACATTAACATATTCCCCCACCAAATCAGCGATTGCTATTTGTCCTCGGTCAGTGAGAATTTTTGTTTCTCCCGCGACGCATAAATTTACACCGGGGATATAGCCATCGTGTTTATTAGGATTAGCGCGATTGATGGTATCTTTGAAGGCAATGTAGGGCATTCCTGTTTCTACTTGGGAACGCATGATACTTTTAAATAAGTCCCGGGCATTGATTTTTTTATAGAGGAGAATCTCTTGATCTAAATTAGCTTCTACTAAACGATAGGCCTCTTCAAATTCTTCCCCCCATAGTTCCGCTAATTCTATACCTAATTTATTGCGAACTTCGTAGGGATCTACTAATGTCCACTCGGCTTTATTTATCACCCGACGCATGAATTCATCGGTGATAACTAATTGGGGAAAAACATCATAAGCTTTGCGTCTTTGATCACCGTTTTCTGTCTGCATTTCCAGAAATTCTGGCACATCTAAATGCCAGATGTCAACACCGATAGTTACTGCCCCGGCGCGTCTTCCCCCCTGATTTACTGCAATAGCTGTATCGTTGAGTAATTTAATCCAAGGAATAATCCCCCCGGAAGCATTAGCTTTCCCCATTACCCAGCTACCAGTGGCGCGAATTCTACTCACATTCACCCCGACACCGCCACCATTTTTTGAGATGCGGGCAGCATTAGTAATCTCGTCGAAAATGCTTTCTAAACTGTCGTCAATGGAGAGGATAAAACAACTGGTTAGGGAACCTTTGGGAGTGCGTAAATTGGCTAAAATTGGGGTGGCAAGAGAGATTTTTCTTTGAGCGATTGCTTGATAAAATTTCTTCGCCCAGTGGAGTCTATTAGCTGGTTCTTCCACAGTGGCAAGCAGTAAGGAACAGGTTAATAATGCCTCTTGGGGTAACTCATTTTTGAGTAAATAACGGCTAGTGATTAACAATGCCCCGGCGTAATCATAATCGATGTCCCAATCAGGATTAATCCAAGAACCAGCTTCTTTTAATTCTGCCTCGGAATAGATGAGAATCCTTTCGTCGTACAGCTGATTTTTAACTTGAGTTTTGACGGTTTTCTCGTAATTTCCGTACTGATAACCCCGGGCTACTAAGGTATCTTTCCAAAGACTCCAAATATGCAATCTTCCCGCCACATAGCGCCAATCCGGTTCCTCTGGACTACACATTTCTAGGGCGCAATTAATTAAATTATCCTGTATTTCCCTAGTGGTAATCCCATCCCGCAGGCGTGTGGTTAAACCCGCTTCTAAGGCGATTGAATTGACTTTTTTGCCCTCACAAGCCCACTCTACCACGTCGCGAATTTTGCCGATATTTAAGCTTGTGGTGGAACCATCGCGCCGAATCACTCTAATTCCATGGCTGCCCATATTAGCTAAAGGGGTAGAACGAAAGGGTATTACTTCGTTATTTTTGTGAATGGAGACGGCAGTAGTCAAGGGCTTTGATTGCATAATTAGGAAATTGCGGCGTTAAAAAATTTGACAAATTAATCTATTTGTACTAGAGTATTCTATCAGATTTTCTGGGAAAACACAACATCTAGCGTGTTAAATAATCCTATCACTCTATATATGGTATAGCCAGGATTATTTTGTTCCCTAAAAACAGTGTTTTGGATGACATTTTCTGGAAAAAATTCTTGATTTTTCCCAGAAAACAGTTCTTTTGTATGCTTGACAAAAGAACTATTCTTTGATAGCAAAAACAGATTGACAAAATACTTTTGATCCGATTCTGCTTGACTGCTGAGGAGGTTGTGGTCAGACTTTATTTGTTCTTAACTTTTCGATAATTTAAGACAAGAGTGGATTAAAAGTCAAATTTCCTCTGAGAACCTCTGAGAGAGTGAATTTTCTCTTTTCGCTATTTAGTGGCTTACCGCTAGAATAATAGAACAAAAACGCTATATATAGCGTCTAGCGAGTAGAGGACAAGGATGAAATATTTAGAAGAATGGCGTGATAGCGGGGTGGATGCGGAGTTAATCGAACTCAATGTCACCGGTTTAGCGGGGTTATCTCCCAGTGAATACCTACTCTACTCCCAAGAATTACCGCGACGCAATGATGGCAGAGTTAGGGATGATATTCTCAAGCGTTATGAACATATCAGTCAAGGCGGTTGGTGGTGTTCAGGAATTGACTTATTAACGGGTAATTATGACCTTTGGGGCTGTTTTAAGCCCGATTTTCCCCGTTTAAGCCTTGATAAGGCTAAACCGATTAAGTACGAACATCCTCCCCAAACCCCTACGGGAGTCTTTGCTTTGCGGGTTCCCCTGAAAATTTGGCAAAGGATAGCCCAGCATATCAGTATTAATATTTTAACTGAAGAAGTGGATAATAAGCAAGAGGATCTCGGTTTTTGGTCCTGGGTAATTAAACATCCAGAGATACCTATTTGTCTTACGGAAGGAGCGAAAAAAGCGGGGGCATTACTAACAGCAGGTTATGCGACAATTGCCTTACCCGGAATTCACAATGGTTATCGTACTCCCAAAGACGAATTAGGTAGAAGAATCGGCAAATCTCATCTAATTCCGCAGCTAGAAAAATTAGCTAATTCAGGACGAAAGATTTATCTAGTTTTTGATCAAGAAACTAAACCAAAGAACCAACAAGCGGTTAATTTAGCTTTACAGAGAATGGGTTATCTATTCAGTCAGGCTAACTGTCAGGTAAAGGTGGTTACTTGGGATGCTGCTGACGGTAAAGGGGTGGATGATTTACTAATCAATCGAGGAGAAGATTACTTCCAACAAGTCTATCAAAAAGCTACCTCTTGGGAAATTTGGAAGGCAGCGAGTTTAAATAGTTTAACTCTCCCACCTCATCTAGAGTTAAATAGCCGTTACTTGCCAGATATTGCTATCCCTACATCAGCGCAGTTAATGGCGATTAAATCGGCTAAAGGTACAGGAAAAACTGAGTTTTTAGCTAAGATAGTTAAACAGGCTATTGCCAATCAACAAAAAGTTTTAGTTATTGGTCATCGAGTCAAACTGGTAGAGGAGCTATGTCAACGCTTTGGTTTAAACTATATCAGCAAAGTTAGAGATAATCCTGCGGCACAAATTTACGGTTATGGTTTATGTATTGACTCTCTCCATCCCCAATCACAAGCTAAATTTCATGCGGAAGATTGGCAAGGAGCTATGATTATTATCGATGAGATCGAACAAGTTTTATGGCATGGGTTAAATGGGGATACTTGTAAAACTAATCGAGTAGCAATTTTAAAGTCTTTAAAGTCTCTACTACAAACTGTGGTCGGCAGCGGGGGAAAAGTCTTAGTTGCTGATGCTGATTTAAGTGATATTTCCCTAGAATATCTAACTTCTTTAGCAGCTATTAAACTAGAAACTTTCTTGATTAGTAACGATTGGAAACCTAATTATCAGGAAGCTTGGCGAGTTTATAACTACTCTGATAATACTCCACAACAGCTAGTTAAGGATTTAGTTAAACATATTAAAGAGGGAGGAAAACCTTTTGTTTGTCTATCAGCACAAAAATTAACCAGCAAATGGGGGACAATTACCCTAGAATCTTATCTAAGAAAGCAATTTCCTCAGAAGAAAATTCTGCGGATAGATTCAGAGTCATTGCCAGATTCTAGTCACGCTGCCTATCAAGCGATTGGCAATTTAAATCAGTTGTTGCTTAACTATGATATAGTTCTAGCTAGTCCTGCGATCGAAACGGGAATTAGTATTGATATTCAGCAACACTTTACCTCGGTTTGGTGTTTAGCACAGGGAATTCAAACTCCCACTTCTATCGCTCAATTTTTAGGGAGAATTAGAGAGAATATTCCTCGTTATATTTGGTCAGCAGTGTACGGATTTAATCAGGTGGGCAATGGTTCCACTTCTATCACCAAACTTCTCACCTCTGGACACCGATTAACGGAGGTTAATATTCGCTTACTACACCAATCAGATTTAGAATCTCTTGAGGATTTAGATACAAATTTTCAAGCGGAATCTCTCCTCTGCTGGGCAAAAATGGCTGTGCGAGTAAATGCTTATATGCTTAATTATCGTCAGTCAATCTTAGGTATTTTACAAGCAGAAGGTCATAGAATTAAAGAACGGAATCAGGAAGAAGAACTAGAAATAAATAATCAGTTAACGGAAGCAATTGAAGAAATTAGGGAACATAATTATCGTTCTGAATGCGAGGCAATTGCCAGCGCAGCCGAGATCACGGAATCAGAATATCGTTGGCTTAAAAAACAGTTAATTAAGTCAGTAAAAGAAAGGAGAATTATCAGGAAATATGACCTATACAAACGCTATGGAATCCCCGTCACACCGCAATTAGTGATTAAAGATGATCAGGGATGGTATCAAGAACTACGCTTACATTACTTTTTGACAATTGGGCGACAATTTTTGTGCGATCGAGATGCTTTAATTGCCCGTAAACTGATAGAATCAGGTCACGGAAGTTTATTTATTCCTGATTTTAATGGTAGTCAATTAGGAGTGATTATCGGGACGTTAGAAGTGTTAGGAATTCCCGTATTATTAGCTAACCCTGAAAGAGAATTAACTAATCATGATGCCGATTTACAAAAAATGGCCGAAATCGCCATTAAAAACCGCAACGAGATTAAAACTATCACCAAGATTAACCTCTCTAATACTTCCCGTCCTCTGACGATTATTCGTAATTGTTTGAACTTGTTAGGTTATGAATTAACCAGCAAGGGCAGCCAGAGAATTGCTAAAAAATCTCTAAAAGTTTATCAGATTGTTGCCCCTCAGGATGGTAGAGAACAAGTGTTTCAACAATGGTTATTTAGAGATGAAAAATGTGCGGGAAGTTCTGAGATTTGGTATGAGGACTATCTCTTTTCTCTCACCCAGAAACCATCTCTAGGCGAACCGGAAAATGCTTATATTCAATTAAGTCTAGAATTATAGTCTAGCTATGGGGAAAATTGCCTATTTAAGCGACTTTTTTGCCTAAAATGACCACATCAGCCAGAAAATCGTCTAGATCGGCAATTTGAGGTAAATAACCCCATCGTTGAAAGCCGAATTTTTCAAAGAGACGAATACTGGCTTGATTGTGAGCAAAAATAATACAGATAAGATTAGATATACCCAATTTGGGACAGCGATTCAGGGCATATTCTACTAATAATTTACCGATTCCACGACCTTGATAATCGGGGGCAATATATAAACTAACCTCTGCCGTTTTTTGGTAAGCGACACGACCATAAAACATCTGTAAACTCAGCCAACCCACCACCCGACCTTCGATCGCTATTACCAAGATGGGATACTGTTCAGGATCGTGCTTTTTAAACCATTCTCGCCGACTTTCGAGGGAAATAGGCTTTAAATCTGCGGTTGCCTTGCGAGTGGGAACAGCAGCATTATAAATCTCGATAATTGTTGGTAAATCTGTTTCTTTGGCCTCGCGAATAATCATAGAATATCAAGTAAAAAGTAAAAAGTAAAAAGTAAAAAAATAATATTTCTTATTTTCTACCTACCTATCGGGTTGATTCTCAGGATGAAGTATAACCTAATTTTGCCTCTTTATCCAGCCATCTTACTTTAAAATTGAGTTTGATAGCGGACGGTAAACTCATTCAAATTGTAATCGTAGGAAAAGCGGATAAAAGACTGGGAATTGACTCGATAGACGGTTTCCAAATTGGGAAGAATATTAAAATCCGTTGCCCTGATCGCATTACTAACCGCATTCTCCACATCATACACGACTCCTTGGGCTAAGAGGGGAATCGCCAACTGAACCACTCCAAATTGAATTAATTGTTCTGTATTTTTCCCCTGTAAACCATTAAAAACCGACAGCAATTGTTCCCCCAAAAGTCGAACGATTTCTCCTTGGCTGCGGGGGGGAGTGCTGGTTAATTTAACTAGGGGAGTATTAAGCAATCCCTCATCTTCACCTCTAGCAAAAGCCACTGCTTGTAAACAATTAGCAGCTTTTTGTAATTCTGTATCTGTATAGTTTTCCTCTAGGGGAAAAGGTGGACTATCGGGACGAATTTGGCACACTTCATTGAGATTACGTCCTAAATTTGGTAGCAAGCGGTTTAATTCCCCTTCAACGCTGAGGGTGACATCGATCCTTTGAATGCGATTGAGGCTATCATCGGGAATTTCATTGCTAGGAAAATCTCCCCCCGGACGGGAGATAGCAAAATCGCGAGATTGAGAAAATTCGCTGAGAATTGTTCGCAGTTGAATATCAACAAAGGGATTAAAAAGTCCCAACCCGCGACTAGAATCGAAAACAATAACATTTTGATTGCGTCGGTTAAGAAGAAAACGAGTATCGATGTAACTAACCCGTCCTCGATCGAGATTAATCACTCCATTGGTTTGTAATTTCTCCAGTGGAGTGAGCGGACCGTTCAAGGTTAAAGCACCACTAAAATCAAATTGATACAAAGGTTCTTGTTCGATTGATAATCCTGCTAAAGACACTTGGAAATTATTTAAAACTGGAGTAATATTTGTCGTCTGAGGAATGTTGAGAGGCTGCAGCCAGCGACTCACTGGTTTATCCGTTTCTTGATTAATTTCTGCTGTGCGAGGAAGAAAAACTTTACCCCTAGAAAGACGCACATTACCCCCGATAATTGGTTGCTGAATTGTTCCTGTCACCATGGCATTCCCAGCAATTAATCCCCGATAAAGACCATTAATTGCTATATCTCCCTCTTGAATATTAACTGTTAACGGATTAGGATTATTTTTGATGGCTTGAAAGAAAGGTAAAACTCCCACCACAGAAATTTGTCTGTCAGCGATCGAGCCTTGTAATTCCTCTACTGTTAAGCTTTCAGGGGTTAACCCAATGCGGCCATTTACGGTTAAAATCTCTGGAAAAGCAACACTGCGGATAGCGGCATTATTAAGAGTAACTATACCATTTGCTTCTAAATCTTTGATTTTTAAGCCCTCTTTTATATCTAATCTTCCCATCGCTGAAAGAACTACCTCTCCCTCACCGTTAACCCATTCGATGGCGTTTTGACTGATAGCTTCAATTAATTTGATTCCATCGGTTCCCAATTTTGCTTGGATTTTTAATTGATCATTACCCGGTAAGGGAGGATAGGGAATGCTGGCATAGATTTGGATTGATTCGGAGGAGGTTGTCCGCAAATCAAAACGATACTGATTATAGGTAAATAAACCAATTATATCCTGATTAATATTTTGGGCATTAATTGCACCGTCAATAAAGGCAAAATTACCCTGAATACGAGGATTTAATAAGGTTCCTGCAATTTGTCCTTGAGTTTTTAGACTACCGGATACATCCAAGGGAAACTGCACAAAATTTCTCAAGAGATCCAGAGAAAGATTTTCCACGGCAAAAGTTCCCTCTACTTTGTTTAGGGAAAAATCACCCGCTAAAAATACGGAAGAATCTCGTGATTTTAATCTAATCGGTTCTATCCTGAGCAACTGACGATTTAAGTTAAGATTAATTGTTACTTCATCAATAGGAATTAATTGGGTATCGGTGGTGACAATTCCGAGAGGGTTAACAATATTTACCGTCGGTCTTTGGGGTCGCCATTCCCATCTATTGCCCTGAAATTTTACGCTAAGATCTGGATTTTTTAAAGTCCCAGTTAAGGCTATATTTGCTTGATAACGGCCGCGAAAATCTAGTTCAGAAGGTATCCCGACTACCCCTCTTTCCCTTGCTAATTGCTGGATTATTTCTTCAATTTTTGCCCGCAAATTTACCCGTTCTGCTAGGGAAGCTTCGGGATTACCTACTTCTAGGGGACTAAGTTGAATAGCTGGGTTATTTTCGGAGGAGAAAAGGGTGATTAAACTGGTTAAATCATAGATACTAGCAACTGATAATAAATCTTGAATATAACCTTGATCTACCCTGAGTTTAGCTTCTATTTCCTGGGTTTGCCAATTAAATAAACCTTGCAGATTATATTGACTTGCACCCGCTTGTAAACTCCCCTCTTGCAGTTGAACTATGGAATCCCGATAAACCAAATTTGCCGTTAATTTTTCCCCGATTAAGTTACCTAAACTAGGTCGGTTAATCTCTAGTTGTCCCTGTCCCTGTAAGTTAAATAAATTGATGTCTAGATTAGCATTTACTTGTCCAGCAATAATCCCCGGAACATTGTAGGCTGCCGTGGGAGATATTTTCAGGATTTCTAGGGGAAAATCGGCAATCTGAACATTTAAATTTTCTCCGCTTCGTTTAGCTGTTGCTAAAAAAGGAGTTTTATTTCCAAAAGCTTGGCGAATATTTATCCCTAAGGGAAGATAGGGCAGCAGACAATTATTTTGTTGACAAGGATCGAAAGTCAGGTCAATAATGTCCTGATTTCCCCGCAGATTTAAACTAATATTTTGACCGATTCCTGCTTGCATAATTCCTTTTAAGATAGGTTCAAAGGGTCGATCATTAATGCTAAAGTTAGCTAAATTTATATCTCCTTTGATTTGTATATTTCCCACTTTTTGCCAAGCAGTTAAGAGATTTTTTCCTGTGATTTGTCCTTGAAATTCTCCGATCCCTGTCAGTGTCGATTCTCTGGGTTTCAAACGAGGATCGATCGGTAAAAGCGATATAATCTCAGCCAAGGGTACAGTAGCAAGGTCTGTTTTTGCCTGTAGATTTAAGTTAACCTCAGCGATATCGGGTTGACTGATAAGATTAGCTAAAAGAATATTTCCTCGCACATCAAAGCTATTTTCTCCCCACTGTGCCGAGAGATTATTAACCTGAATTGGTGTTACTCCCTGCCAAATTTCTTTAATATTTCCTGCTAAATTCGCCCTAAAATCTAAGTTAGGAATCGAGATTGATTTTATTCCGGGCAATTGTCCTAGTACGGCAGCGGGATCAAGATTAGCGGCAATAATATCACTTTGCCAGAAATTATTATTCAGTTGTGCCTTAGCTTTAATTTCTCCTTTGGCTACATTAATACGAGAGTTAAAAACTGCTTTGATACTGCTTAAGTTGAGTCGTTTTTCTTGCAGGGAGTCGAAAATAGTTTGGGCATTTCCTGCTGCTTGAAAACTGGTTTGGGAAATATTCAACGGTAGGGGAATATTAGTCTGAAAATTCTCTAAGCTACTGAGAATATTAAAAATACCGTTGTTTAACTGAATATCAGTATTAATCGGATTATTATCCACTAACAACCGAGTATTTACCCTAGCATTGACGGTGGAAAAATTAGGGATTTTTCCCGCTAGTAAATTATTGATTGCACTGGTGAAATTGACTTGGGTTTTCCCTAGACTAACAGGAATATTTATATTGGGTAAAAACGGATTTAAGTTAATGCCAGCTGTATTAACTATACCGCTTAAAATACCTTTTTCCAGTTGGGCAGTAGTTTTTAGGGATCGATTATTGACAAATAACTGTATATCTCCCTCTCCGCGCCAAGTTTGTAAATCCGTTAAAGTTCCGCTAATCAGAGAATTTATCCTGCCAGCAAAGCTGATTTTTGCCCTGCCTAAACTGACGGGAACTGTTAAACTTTCCACTAGAGGATTAAGACTAATCCCACTGGTATTAACTGTTCCTGTCAGGAAACCTTGATTCAGTTTGGCTGTGGCAATTAAAGGATTATTATCTACTAATAACTGCATATTACCTTGACCTTGCCAACTGCTGAAAATATTATTTTTATTATTTAGTAATTCTCCTAAATAACCTTGTAAATTAATTTGTGATCGCACTAATTTAACCTGGGTTGGTAAGTTAGGCAATAGGGAATTAATCGGCAATCCCGCTAAGAAAGCGTTAGCCTGAAGATTTCCTTGCAATACTTGACTATTGACTAAAATTGTGCCTTGTTTACTGCTAATTTCTAAGTTAGCAACTCCGTTTAAAGTATTAATATTAAGTTGGTCAATTTGCCCACTAACTTGAATATTAGCTGTCTCTAAATTTAAGGGTTCTAAGGTTTCTAGGTAGGGGCAAATGCTATCTAAATATTGACAAACAAGAGGCACAAAAGGAGTCAATAAAAAGTTATTACCCGTGATTTTTGCCTGGACTAATTTGCTAGTAAAATCACCATTACCATTAACCTGTAGTTTGCCGCCATTTGTTTTAATGACCGTATCGGTTAAATTTATTTTGTTGCCCCCTAAAAATACTTTACCCTCTCCGGCAACATTGATTAATCCTGACTGATTAACCCTGGGTATTTGCCAATTAATTAATAATTGTGGCAGTCCTAAACTACCCCTAGCTTTAATATTAGCTTGCAGATCGTTTATATTAATTTTAGCGGGAATTGTTGCGAATTGAGATAAAATTTTTCTTGTGGGAAAATGCGCTTGTAAATTCAAATCAATCGGCATTTTTGTCCCGTCAAGAGGTTGATTTTTTTGCAGGGATTGCAGAATATTTAACTGCAATTTTCCTTCTCCTTTAATTTCTCCACCTGCGACGGGTTTAATTTGAATTTTATCTAAATTAAGACGATTGAGATTTGTTTGAAAATTACTGGTTATTGATTGAATAGGAATTTGCTCAAAAATAATCGGTTTGCTGTTGCTAACGGTTCCTTTAATTAGAGGTTGATCTAGTTTTCCCGTCACTTGAAAAGTAGAGCGTGCTTCTCCCCGTAAATCTAGAGGTGATTGCAGATAAATAATTCTTAAAAGTTGTTGTAAATCCACCGATTCTAGAGCGACATTGAGATGATAACCAGTTTGCCAATTTACTTCTCCTCTCACCTCAGTTTTAATCTTGCCAATAGTTGCGTTCGCCTGTTCAACTAATACTTTGTCTCCCTGTAAATTTAACTTAGTTGTTAGCTTAATTGGATAGGGGAAAGGGTGGAATTTTCCCGCTACTTCCGTCACCTGAAAATTGCCATTACCTTGAATTTGATTTAGCTTTGCCCAACTGGGAATATTGAGAGCAATATTAGCATTTACTTGTCCTTGATTTAATTGAAAATTGCGATTAGGAATTAAAGTTAATAGTTCACTTAAGTTTAAACGGTCGATCTGAAGATTAGTTAGGCTTTCACCCGTTTTTAACGCCGTTTCTCCTTGAATTTTTACTTGACTTTTGAGGATTTCTGCGCTAAAATCGTAGGTGAGAGGCTGCCTTTGATTATCAATAAATCTTCCTTGACCATCGGCCTTAATTTCTATCGGTTTTTTCAGGGCATAGGGTTGGATAGTAAGAGCTGCCTTCTCCACCTGAAAACCCAGATTTAACCTAATGGGTGCCTCCCGATCAAAGTTACTAGCTATTTTTTCTAAATTATCGAGCCATTGACCATTTTTATCCTGATCGAGATAAATACTGGGATTAATTAACTTGACATCAACCGGCAGCGGCAGACCTAAAAGTAAGGGCAGCGGATTTAATCCCAATTCGATCGCATCAATAGATAAACTATCAGCAGAATTGGCCGTAGCTGGAATTTCCGATTTACCGATACGAATGCGATTAAAATAAAAGCCCTCTATCTTACCTACCCTGACAGGTCTGTGCAGCATTTCACTGAAGATATTGTCTAAAATTGGGGTTAGACGTTCATACACTAAATAACGAGTCGTAAAATAGCCAAGGGAGGTAATTCCTAGGAGAGTAATTCCCCCAACAATTAAAGTAGAAGGCCGGCGCACAAATCGACCGATACTCAGAAAAAGATTAGGACGAGGAGAAGGATCACCAGGGGAGTTACTCATCGAAAAACTGGGGCTGAAACCCCGCCCTTTAGCGATAGCGGAGGGCGGCTTTATATGAGTTAGTGAGAAACAATTAAACCGTTAGAACGACGAATTAACTGAATCTTGCTAACAGCTATCTGTCCCA
>VYLI01000030.1_pt1 | contig 42177 bp, 51 predicted proteins | sample 5109511 | NCBI WGS metagenome assembly VYLI01 (sample SAMN12291808, study PRJNA351875) | freshwater metagenome | isolation source: freshwater lake | place: USA: Michigan, MSU1 Lake | collected 2011-08-19
ACGAATAGGCTTTTTCCATGTCTCACATTTTAGCATATATTTGGTAAATGCGCTAGTATTTAACGGTAAAGCCGTCGTAGAACGACGGGGTTTCAGACCCAAAATTTTCGATGATTGATCTACACACCAATCGAGAATCAAGGCAGCTTTGAGCGAGTAGTTAATCAAAAAAGTAGTTGACTGGAACGGGGCTTAATATGCTATTATCCTTAACCATTGACTTTTCAGCCATAAACGGCTAAAGGATCGGGTTTTTCCCCTTATTTCATCCTACCATATTCGCTGTTTTTTGTCTAAGAAAAGCAGCGCATTCGACGTGGGGAGTTTGGGGAAAGAAATCGGCGGTTTGCACTTCTAGTAGTTGATAATCGCCTGTTTGACAGAGATATTGCAAGTCTCTGGCTAAAGTTGCACTTTGACAACTGATATAAACAATGCGTTGACTTTGCAGCTGTAACAGACTATCGAGGACAGATCGATCGCAACCTTTGCGGGGCGGATCGAGTAGAATAATGTCGGGTTTAACTGTCAGTTGCGGTAAAGTTTTTTCTACTGCCCCCAAAATAAAAGTTGTGTTGGTAATATTATTTAATTGGGCGTTAATCTTGGCTCGATCGAGGGAAAAGCTATAGGATTCTAGTCCAATCACCTCTTTAACCCGTTTAGCGAGGGGTAAAGTAAAAGTACCGATGCCACAGTAGGCATCAATAAGAATTTCTTCACCTTTAAGGTCTAATTTCTGACAAATAACCGCAAATAAGGCTTCAGCAGCCTCTGTATTAACCTGAAAAAAGGTATCGGCAGCCAATTGATAGGTTAATCCGGCGAACTTTTCGGTAATATAGTCCCTTCCGGCGATAGTTGTGGTCTGACTGCCAAAAATAGCATTACCTCGATCGGGGTTATAATTGACGGTTACACCGACTAAATTGCCGTATTTTGCCAGCCATTGCTGCGCCTGTGCCTCAATTCCCTGTAAATTATTATCGGTACTAATCAGGGTTAATAAAATTTCTCCCGTGTGGCGGCCAATTCTTAGGGATAAATGGCGTAATTGTCCTTGATGGGTCTTTTCATCGTAAATTGACCAGCCTTGCTCCTGAATGTCCTGTTTTATCTCTGCTAGAAACGGATTTAAAGCCTGATCTTGAATCGGACATTGATTGAGATTAATCAGATGATGGCTGCCGCGACGATAATAACCCGCTTGCACATTGCCGGTGGGGGAAAATCCGAGGGGATAGGTAGCTTTATTGCGATAAGCGAGGGGAGAATTACCGGTGAGGGGAGGATAAACCAAAGGATCGGTAAAACCGCCAATTCTGGTTAATACCTCTTGTACTTGCTCTTTTTTGACCAGGCGCTGAAATTGATCCTCGATGTGTTGCCATTGACAGCCACCACATTTATCGGCGACAATGCAGCGAGGCCGGATACGATGGGGAGAAGCTTGTAGAATAGTTTGTAGTTTGCCGATCGCATGACTTTTTTTGATATAGGTGATGCGAGTTTGAATGCGATCGCCAATGACCGTATCCGGCACAAAAATCACCTGTCCTCGGTATTTTCCCACACCTTCGCCCGTATGGTTGAGGTCGGTAATCTCGATCTCGATTAAATCACCTTGTTGCATAGTTAGGGAAACCAGTTTTCATCCAGGGTTTCTGCTGGGGTAATAATGACTTCTATAGGAATTTCTTGCTTGCTCAATTTCGAGACTATTTGCCTAGCTTTTCCATAACAAGAATCGAAAATTTCGAGGAGATAAGGTTTTAAACTAGGACTGTCTTCCAGCAGATCGGCAATTTGAACTCGGAAATTAATAATTGCCGCTTCCCATTTATTCGCATTATACTCTCTTTCCGTCTGCCAATAAACTAACTTGAGCAGATGAGCTAATAATTGAATTAACAAACTTTTGAGAGCGTGTCGATTATTTTTTCCCATGCTTGCTAATTCCTCGATCAGATTAGTCCAGTCAACCGAGGCAAAATCCTCCTGTCGTAATTGGTTAACGGTTGTCTCGATCCATAGCTGAAAATCTCGATCGTATAAGCTGATCTTCGAGATCGGTATTTGAGCGGTCATGGGAGGTAAACAGTAAAAACAATCCAACTCTATTCTACAATCAAAAATTAATTTTTCTAAAATCCTAGATCGGCTTTAGCAATTTTGGCTGCCGCTAATACTTCCTCATCGGGTAATTCTCGCCAGTCGGTCGCACCTATTTCAGCATAGAATTTTTGATCGTATGCGCGAGTACGAATTACTACCGGCATAGGGACCGCATGACCTAAAACTAAAGCTTGTTGTTTTGAGTCTAATTTCGCTAAAACTGATCGCAAACTTCCCCCTCCAGAAACCCCTGTAAATATGGCTTCTATGTCCTTTTCATCGTTTAATAAACAGGTGATTCTTGTCCCTACCTGAGACATGACTTCGTTATCAATTCCCGAAGGTCTTTGGTCAACAATTAAGAGAGTAACAAAGTATTTTCGCATCTCTCTGGCGATGGTTCCAAAAATAGTTTGATGCACCACGGCAGAATCGAGAAATCGATGAGCTTCTTCAATGGTAATCACTAACTGTTGCGGCCGATCAACGGGGTTTTTAGTTTGTAAAAAATATTCAGCTTTTTTAACATAATTAGCATGAATCCGACGGGTGATCATATTGGTGGCTAACATATAGGAAAGCATATTACTTTGGGAGCCAAATTCAATGACAACGTGCTTACCTGCATCTAAAGCTTGTAAAACCTGATCGATATAATTGTGGGGACAAACAGTTTTTAAATATTTCAAACTATCTAGACGCATTAATTTTCTCTGGAGGGACATAATTGATCCCGCATGGCCCTGTTTTTCGGTACAGAAGATTTTAATGTCCTCGTTACTCATATTTAATAACTGAACGATCCAAGATTCTCCATACTCGTTATAGAGAATATTGGCATTATCTAAACTAGCTTCCGAGATGCCTAATTCCCGACCGATTAAACGAATATCCTCGATTTCAATCTGATTATAACTTAAGAATAATTCCTGCGCTCCTCGTACTCCCCGGCGTTTGGTAGAATCGGGATCGAGGGTATAAATTTCCACCTGTCCGGGGAATAATTGAGATAATCCTTTCACCGTAGAAACATCCTTCCCTTCTTTCATCGCTTCCCAACCGTATTCCGAGTGCATATCAAACATGAGGTTAACCCCTGCTTGTTTGCGAATAATGCCCGAAATTAGTAATCTGGTTAAAAAGGATTTTCCTGTCCCCGATTTGCCAAAAACACCGTTACTACGTTCCACAAAGCGATCGAGATTAATACATATTGGCACGTCCATGTCAAGGGGTTGACCAATGGCAAAATTCTTTCTGGTGGGGTCATCTTCCCAACCGAAAACCATGCGAAAATCCTGCTCACAAGCTTCATAAACTTGGCTAAAATGGGTGGGAATAGTTTTAACTGGCAGTAATTCTAAATCGGCGCTAGTTTGGGGTTGAAAAGAGCCTAAAGAACTGTCAGAAACTGTCGGGGAATTACCTTCAGTTGGAGTAAACATGAGCATAGGCGATAGTTCAATAGTACCATAAGTACCGCTACCCGCCAAAACATCGCGCATAAAACTATCATCGGGATGGGGAGGATTCGCGATAATCCGGGGACTAGAGTTACCCAGGGAGACATCGGTGAGGAGACAGAAAAAACGCGATCGAGTGCCTTGCACAACCAAAAACTTACCGACGCGCATATCTTCCACGGAAATATCCGGATAAAGACGGATTTCTAAACCTTCACTCAGGGAACCTTGAATAACCGATCCGAGGGGTTGTTCACTCATGCTAACCTTGATTTGTGGCGATTAATTATGAATTATGAATTATGAATGAGGAAGTGTTTTCAGTGATCAGTAAACAGTGAACTTAAAACTCAAATCTGATAACTGATAACTGATAACTGATAACTGATAACTGATTCAAGTCGGTTAATTTTTTTTCGGTCTATCCTGTCTAAAAATGAGGGGTTCGCAGGCAGGCACGGATTTCCATTATGAATACAAGTATATGTCAAGTGGCGGGGTTTTGTCAAGGGGTTTAAGAAAAAAAATCCGGTTTATGAACGGGAAGCAAGGAAATAGCCAAGGGAGAAGAGAATGCCACTAAAAAAGTGAAGATTAACCGCTATAAACTTGCAGTTACTGACTAGCTGAGGTTGGTCGTGATTTTGGTTAACGTGGCGGACTAATTGCCAAGCGAAAGGGAGACTAAGGAAGATTAAAAGAGTGAGAGGGGGATAAACTTGCAGCAGGACAAAAACTACCGTTAAAACGTAAACGAGAACCGTCACTACGGTTAAAACTCTAGAACCTTTTAAAGTACCCAAACGGGCAATAGGTGATTTTTTACCTGCTTTGAGATCATCGGCGACTTGATGGAAATGGGAACAAAAAAGGATGATAGAAGTGGTAATCCCGATAATAATTGAAGCCGCTAGACTAGAGAGAGAAAAAGCACCGACTTGGGAATAGTAGGCAGCGGCAATCGCCAAGGGTCCAAAAGTAAAAAAACAGATAATTTCACCTAATCCTTGATAACCGAGACGGAAGGGAGGACCTTGATAGGTATAGCCCAAAAAACAGCAGAGGACGATTAATTCTAGGAGCATCCAATCGCCTCGCCCATAACTAATGGCAAAAATACCGGCGATGCCTAATAATAGAAAAAGATTACTCAGCCAGAAAATCAAAGATTTGTTACCGGTTAAATTAACAATCGAATGGGCTTTATTGACATCGATCCCGGTATCGGCATCAAAAACATCATTACTGAGATTTAACCAAGCGAGAATTAAAATAGCTGAGAGGATAAAAGTGGCAAAAATCGGGGGAGAAAATAGACCTGTTTCCTGATAAGCGATCGCTGTTCCCAGAATAATCGGTATAATTGCCACACTATACATTGGTGGTTTAATGGCTGCTAACCAGAGTTTTTTGGGCGAGGGAGTGGTGACAGTATCGGTGGTCATAGTTAAATAGGGTTTGCGGCAAAAAGTTTTTCCTAGGAGTAGGGTGTAGGGTGTGGGTTTATACCCATTTTTAGGTGGTCAATTACCTAATTTTCAGGGAAAAAGTCCTTGAATTTCCCCCCCGATAACTCCAATGGCCGGCACTTTTTGATTTCAAAAAGGACTAAAGATATTATCCAACAAGGTTTTTAGATTTATTCAGCAAACCCTAGATAGTTCCTCAAAATTGAGATGCGTCCAACCGGACAGGGTCCGTTTTAGTGTTAAACCGAAATTTTCGCTAATCTCGCCCTGAGCTTAGTCGAAGGGTTAGACTTTGGTTTTGGCTTTTTCTGGCAGTTTACCACGGGTAGCGGCACCAGCTAAACCCAGACCTGATCAACCGATAGCAGTCATAGTTCCGGGTTCAGAGGGGTCAAAAACGGCAAAAACAAGGATTAAATTGCCTAAAATCTGTAAATAGACCATTTAATTGATTATTATTGATTCTTAATTCTCCTGACTACTGACTACTGACGACCGACTCCTATTTTGATTTTTACAAGAGGTCTGATCATACCTCGGTTTTAAGGATATTTTACTCAAAAATAGAGATAAATAGACTAAAACCGGGTAAGACATCCTCCCCGCTTAAATTAGCGGGGAGTTCTATAATTTCTACGGGTTGCTGAGGACGATAAATTTCCACTTGTTGTTGTTGAGGATTAACTAGCCAACCTAATCGCAAACCACTGTGGAGATATTCCCGCATTTTAGCTTGAATTTCCGGGAGGGAATCGCTACGGGAGCGCAGTTCAATGACGAAATCGGGACAAATAGGCGGAAATTTCTCCTGTTCTTCCCGACTCAGAGCTTGCCAACGAGTTAAACTCACCCAAGCGGCATCGGGAGCGCGATATCCGCCTTTCGGTAAACGAAAAATCGTCGCCGAACTAAAGACTTTACCCAATCGGGTTTGACGGTTCCATATACCTAAGTCAATGATAAAATCGGCCTCTCGGTTGCCGCTAATTCCCCCAACAGGTGGCATCACGATTAATTCTCCTTGAACGTTTCTTTCCAGTTGCCAATCTGGGTTAACTTGACAGAGACGGTAAAACTGCTCATCGCTGAGATTGACTGTATCTAAGTTTAAAATCACTGCTGCCATGGCTATATTTCGCCCTAGAAAACACTCTAGTCTTAATTATAGTCAATTAGATTCCCCGCCACAGTGCGATCGCACCGTCTTGATCTCCAGTGACTAACCAACGACCATCTTGACTGGCAACCATCCTTAAGATGACGTTTCCCTTCAGGGTATTCAAGTGCCGACGGGTATTAACATCCCAAAATTTGACGGTTCCATCCCCGGAGGTGCTGGCCAAAACTTTGCCCCCATCGAGCAGGGCCATATCGGTAACAGCGTCGTTATGGGCGAGAATAGTAGTGGTGCCGATGCCGCTTTTCACTTGCCAACCGCGGATCGAACCGTCTTGACTAGCAGTACCGGCGGTATTACCATCCTTGGAAAAAAGCACCCGATAAACGGGGAATAAATTACCCGCATAGGCACGAATAAAGCGACCGGTACTCACTTTCCAGAGTTTAACGAAGCCATCGTAATCGGCGCTAACAATTCCTTCACCATCGGGACTAAATGCGATCGCTTGAATGGGATGATTATGGCCGCGCAGGATTTTTAACAGTTTCCCCGTCTGAAAATCCCAGAGTTTAACTGTACGATCCCAGCTACCCGTGGCCAAGGTTTTACCATCGGGAGAAATAGCGGCATCAGTAACGAGAAAAGCATGGCCGGGATAGGTCATTTCTAATTTTCCCGTGCGCGTATTCCAGCGTTGCACTTTTCCCCCCGCATCGGCAGTTACGAAACTCTCACCATCGGGACTAAATTGGATAGCGTTAACGGTATCACCTAGTTGCCACGTCCTGAGAGGTTTTTGAGTTTTTAGGTCCCATTCCCTAACAGTACCGTCAAAACTACCACTCAGCAGCAGGGAGTTATCGGGACTAATGGCCAAAGCATAGATGGGATCCTGATCGGCTTTTAAAATAGTAACCCGTTCGACCGTCTGCCAAGGCAGGATTTCTGCTAGGGGAGACGCTTGCGGAGTGGTGATTTTCTCTTTTTCCTGATTGACTGCACAACCACTGGATAGCAACAGCAGCAATAATAACGATAACGTCGGTTGATAAAGGGTTATTTTCATAGAATTTTGCCGTTGTCAAAATCAACTTAAACTACTTTAAACTTGAATGGGTAAAATTTGAATAGAATAACGACAACGAGGAACAAGATAAATGACAAATTCTTGATTGGTTGTGTTGGCTTGTTCCAGAACATTCTGTAAATTTTCACCGTGAGCAATCACCCCTTTTTCATTATAAGCGATGTATTTATTCTTATATAAATCAAGCACGCTGTCACGATTTTTGTTTAACCAACGTAACATTTCTTGGGCTTGTTCTTGAGAGATTGAGTCTGTCATAATCTTTCTAGGGAGAGAAGGTTTTGATTAAAAGGAAAGCATCGCTAATCAGTTTATTTTTGTCAATTATAGCTTCAATTTGCTCCGATTGATAACGACCCGCTTCGACTTCTAAAGAAGCCGCATCTAAAGCATTAAGATAAGCATCGTTTAAAGTTTCTGTTAATTCCTCATCACTTAAATAATATCCTGCTGCTTTTCGGCGTTTATTTTGGCGTTGAATTTCTCTAACACTATTGCGAATGGAGACATCCCAAGAACGAGTGGTTCGTTTTTCTGCCTGTTGTTTAATTAAATGAAGTAATAAGATAACAGCATAACTACGAATGGTGCTAATAATCCCATTTTTGCTCATATCTTCAAGTTCTTCTACAATCGCCAGTGAACCTTTAATATCACCTTTTAAGAGCAAAGCTTTTAATTCTAAAAGTTCTTCCATAATCCAATTTATTCCCCGAAATATACCTTAATTATATCTTGCCACAAGTCTCTCTATCCAAAAGCTCATACCTGACTGGGTAGGTGGGTTGGGTTAAATATTCAGATAGACTTAAATTAGATTGAAGGGAAAAACCGAATACCCCCATGGGGTTATGGTGATAAAAAAAATTTATCAATCATTGTAGGATGGGTTAGACGGCACTAAGTATTAACAACGAAGGATGGGTGATCAATCCGTCGTAACCCATCTTCCCAGAATTTGTAACAACTATAAACATTTTGCTCCCAATATCCAAGAAAACCAAGCGAATACTTATCAAACAAAGAATAAGAGAGCCAAAAATTTAATTATTTCTTAATCTATTTTAAGCTTTTCTGTGCTACATTTCCGATTGTTCTCCTAAGAATGGAATTTTCAAAAATGACTCAAGAATTAGCAAAACTAATGATTTTCGGGGGGGGGTAAGCATAGCTTATTAAAACTCTCCATTGCTTCCTCTGTCTTTGCGATTAGTGCTTTGATAGTCACCCCTGTACAAGCGACAAATTTGATTCAAAATGGCAGTTTTGAGACGGCTACCGTCAACCCTGGTTCTTCTCTACAACTTGATGCTGTTTCTACAGTAATTACAGGATGGACGGTTAGCCAAGGAACAATCGATTATATAGGTACAGCTTGGCAAGCTTCTGAGGGTGCTAGAAGTCTTGATCTACAGGGACTTGCGAGTGGTGGAATTCAGCAAACATTCAACACAACCATCGGCGAGACTTATCGGGTTACTTTTGACCTGGCCGGTAATCCCTTCGGAGGTTCTGCTATTAAAGAGATGAGAGTGAGTGCGGGAGGAAGTTCTGCTGATTTTTCTTTTGATATAACAGGAAAAAGCAATTGAAATATGGGATGGCTATCAAAATCTTGGGATTTTACCGCTAACAGTACAACCACTACCCTTGAGTTTATCGGTTTAGGCAACTCAGATGCGGGAGCTGCTTTGGATAATGTCTCAGTGATAGCTCTTTCCTCTCCTTCTATTCCCGAACCTTCATCAATGCTAGGATTATTAGGGTTAGGAGTATTAGGAATTGGTTCTGCTTTCAAACGTCAATCTTAATCTCTTTTTATCAATTTAACCCACCTAGTTTAGATGGGTTAAATTGAATATTCAGATAAACTTAAAATCGGTGAATAACTTTGAACTTTGCAGTACATTTTTAACAATATGCTAGGATAGTATTGAGTTTTTAAGCGGTAACAACCTATGCAGTTAGAAGATTATTTTGAATTTGTGGCAGTAGATAATATTCAATTAAAAGGACATCGTATTGGCATTGAGGACGTACTGAAATACTATCGACAAGGTTATAGTCCTCAAGAAATTCTCCAAGAATTACCAACTCTAAATTTAGAAAAAATTTATGCCACTTTGACCTATTATTATCACAATCAAGCACAAATCGATCTCTATCTTGTCAAGCTAGAAAGACAACGGGAACAACATTATCAACAGTGGCTAGAAACATCATCTCCTTTAATTGATCGTTTAAGAAAAGCAAAAATTAAAAAGGAGCAGGAGTATTTACAAAAAGCATGAAAATTCGGTTTTTGCTGGATGAAAATTTATCTCCTAAGCTAAAAACATTGTAAGTATTCGTGCCAAATTAATTTCCATTTTTGAGATAACTCTTGCAAGCTGAGGGCTGACTGCGATGTATAAATCCGATCTCCTTCTTTTAACTTTAAGCTAAAATAGATTGAGTTCGTTGTGATCGATCGATGGGAAAAAAAGAAAAACTGCTAGAAAAGGCCAAAAACTCGCCTCAAGGATTACGTTTTAGCGAATTTGAGAGTTTGCTTAATCTTTGTGGTTGGACTTTTGACCATCAAACAGGAAGTCATCACATTTGGTATTCATCCAAGAGAGTCCGTATATCTATTCAACCGACAAAAAACGGTGAAGCGAAAGCTTATCAAGTTAAACAATTTTTAAAAATACAGGAGGAAGAAAATGAATCGAACAACCGAGGATTTTAACGGTTTTAGCATTAATATCTTCCAAGATGAGGAGGGAGATTGGGTAGCATACTTAGTAGAAATGCCTAGCGTTTCCGCTTTTGCTGATAGCCCCCAAACAGCACTCAATCAATTAATTTTAGCTTGGGAAGGCGTTAAAGAAAGTTATCGTCAACATGGTGAAGAAATTCCTCATTTAGCTATGACAAAAAATTAGGCAAACTGTTGTGTATTTAAACTGAGTCTTGAAAATTTTAGTACAAATGCTCAGACTTTTTTTCCTAACCCCTTACCCCAAATTCTGCTACTCAGATTCAGGTTTCTTAGCGTCTTTTTCTGGGGTATTAGCGGCGGTATTTGGGGCTATTGTCGCAATTTGGGCGGCCATTCTTGTCATTGCTTGACCTTGGGCGAATTCCTGCTGTAGTTGTTCGCTAGAAGAAACCAAACGACTTAAACCCTGGATTAAACGGATAATTTCCTGTCGCAGTTGCGGATTACCGGTAATTTCATCCACATCCGAGGTGATTTTCTGAAGATTGGCAAAAGCAGCGCGAGAGGAGTCGAGGAGTTGCTGTAGGGTGACAACAGTGGCAGGATCGGAGAGATAAGCGGTAAAATTAACCAAATTTTCGCTTAATTTAACAGCATTTGCCGAAATAGTGTTTAAATTCTCAATAATTTGGCTTTTCTGCACTTGCGTCAGGATCGGATCCAAAGCAGCGAGAGTAGTTTGTAGGCGATCGCTAGTAGTTTTGATACTATCGAGAGTAGCAATTAAACGATTTTGATTAGCTGCCAAAAAAACCCGCAGTTCTTCGGTAGTTTGGCCCACCAAAAGCAGCGTTTTTCGGGCCTCCACTAGGGTAGCGTCTAAATTTTTCAGACCGCCACTTCCCTGTAAACTTCTCAGTAAAGTAGTCGCTTCCTGACTCAATCCCCCGACACCGGAAAGATCACTAGAAAGGCGATCGAGGGAACCGGATACTTGGGGTAAGGATTCTAGGGATCTCATCCCCGAATTAAGTTTACCTAGAGTACCGCTGCGACGAACCTCGCTTAAAGCGGTGGTTGCCTCACCACTAAAGCGATCGAGTCCCCCCAAGGCATTGGCAGCGCGTTGGGTAAAGGAACGAAATCCGGCCACCATATCGGGATCACTAACTAGATTAGAAATTCTCAGTAAAGATCTGATCAAGGTATTGACATTTAGCGCCGATTGCCCTTGTAAACGGGAACCGTTACAGATAATCACTTCCCCATTGCAGTTAGGACTCAAAGGGGGTTCTTTGATACCACCGACGGGTAAAGCTTGCAGGGGAGTAATATCGATCGTGGTTTCACCCACTAAACCGGATTGAATGGCTTCGATGAGGGAATTACTGGGAATTAGGCGATCTGCGGGCGAAATCTCCACTTCTACGGCGACTCCCTCGGGTTCTGGGGTAATTGCCGTCACTTGCCCGATTCTCACTCCCCGATAACCGACGCGGGTTCCCACCATCATGCCACCCACATTAGGAAAAAGGAAGGTGACTCGATAACTGCGTCCCCCGAAGCTAAAATTACTTAACCAGGCGATAAACCAGATTAATATTCCCCCCGATGCCAGTAACATTAAACCGATACCACTTTGCCGCAGAGTTGGGGAAATCCCCTGTTGTGAACCGCCAGCTTCCATAAATAATTACTCCTCATCTCTAAAAAGTATCTTACAGGAGAAATCGGGGGATTTCAGCGATCAGTGATTAGTGATCAGATGCGAGTTATCAGTTCACTGATTACTGTTTACTGTTTACTGATCACTGAATTGGTCCGTGGATACTGCCGGTAAAAAATTGCTTGAGTACGGGGATTTCGGAGTGATAAGCCTCTTGAGTCGGTCCAACCCATTGAAATTGACCTTTATAGAGAAAAACGATGCGATCGGTGGTATTTTCGATGGTGCTGTGGACGTGGGTGACAATGAGATGGGCCCCACAGGCTTTTTTGACTTTGAGAAGTTCCATAATTACCGTCTGGATGCGGGTAGAAGCGACGGGATCCAGTCCGGCAGTGGGTTCATCGTAAAGGAGAATGTTCGGTCGATCGGCGGCGATCGAGGGATCGCTGATAATTGCTCTGGCTAAACTGACGCGTTTTCGCATCCCTCCGGATATTTCAGCTGGATAGAGGTCGTAGGAACCGGACATTCCCACTAAATCCAGTTTTTCTTCCACTAAATCCCGGATTTCGGCTCGTTTTAGCTTTGAGTTGCGATAGAGAGCAAAACCGACATTTTCCCCGACGGTGAGGGAGTCAAAAAGGGCTGATTGTTGGAAAACTAGACCAACACCGAGGGGATCTTCCCCTTGTTCTACGGTTCTCTGCCGTTTTGTGCCGTATATGTACACTTCTCCCCGATCAGGGGCAAGTAATCCGGCGACTAGGCGCAAAATCGTCGATTTTCCCGTCCCCGATGGACCGATCACACCGATCGCTTCTCCTTCGTACACTTTCAGATCGACGTTATTTAAGATCACTTTCTTGCCGAAAGCTTTGGTTATTCCCCTTAATTCGACGATCGGTTCGCGCATCACCATCTAGAATATCTTTACAAAAATGCCCTTTTATTGTAGGGCAACGACCCGATCTTTCTTTTTTTTCTTTTCTGGTTTCATGGTTCGCGATTCTATTTGTATTTCGGGAATCTCGCGCAATTCTTCGGCATCTAAACGATATTGTTCGCAGACAAGACTCAGACGAATACCAGAACAGCTAACGGGATTAACTGAATGGGTGAGATCTCCTTGAAAGAGGATCAGGGTGTTAGCACAAGGACGAATCTGGGCCACGGAACGATTGCCTGTTGCTAGTATCAGTTCCCCCCCTTGAATATCTTTAGGAACCTGCACATAAAGGACGCTAACTAGGAGCGGAGGATCGATCGTTTTACAATAGGAGCGCAGAGAGCGATCGATATGGGGATCGACGCGTGAACCGGTTTGTAGGAGTAAGGGATTAAGATAAAAAGCGTTGCAGTCAGCTTGTAAACTGCGATCGAGATAGGGTTTAAAATAGGGAAAAATTCGTTCTACTGCGCTGATTTGTGTGCGTCGAAAAGCGATGGAAAAGCCTTTGGTTTTAACGAAATCTCGATTTAAATTGTTAACTGTGAAGTGGGGACAAGCGAGGATCTGTCCTTGTAGTTCGCTCAGATAACTGGGAGTAAAAGCGTCGGGATATTGGGAATAGTAAGGCACGGATAGAATCGCAACGGGATGGCAATCTTTAGGATAGCTTGTTTTTAGGGGAGATGGGGATAATTTCGATAGCAGCTATTCAATTATCTTTTTTTTCTCAAAGTCCGATAATTTGCTCAAGGAAATTTTTAATAAGCTTGATGCTCTCTAATTCTAGGGTTTGCTCGTCTATCCAGCGATTATCCTGTAGGGAAACTTGTAGGGCTTTACCCGGTCTTAATATACTACTTATACTGGATATAATTGCTTTCTTTTCACCTGCTGGTTTATCAAAATATTTGAGGTCTTTTTTAGTTAACTGATTCCTGTCAATACTTTCTATGTAGGTTTGAGAAAGATTGAGTAAATTAGGATAATTTATCCTAGCACATTCGAGAAGAATATCTTCTAAAGTTCCTTGCTCACGATTGTTAGGAGCGATGAAAATACCACAGCGAGGAGAATAATGGGTAACTTCGCCAAGTAGGGCAGGCGTTCGTAAGTTTGACAAATCAAGAGATGATAAGCAAGCAATTAGTTTATTGAACCTTTCTTGGGGGGTTTCATTATCATCAGCATCTAAAAAAATCCCCACACTAAAAAGCCGTGCAACTTGAATAAACTTTAGACTTTCTTCGATGGTTTGCGCTATGCGTGTAATGCCGATAGAACTATGTAAAGCGATTGATAGTTGCTCATTTTGAACAAAAGATGGTACTGGTACTCGTTTGGTTAAATCATCGTCTAGTGGATAAGCTTTCGGGATAAGTGTTTCCCAAAATTTATCCAATGAAGATAAATGAATAACTCGCTTTAAGTCATAAAATTTAAGTAAACCAATTAAGAATTCGACATCCTGCGGACCTTCGGCAACAATATAGCAGTATCTCACCATCTCTACCTCACATCTAACCCGCGTTCCCAACGCAATCTATGCAATAAATCGCCAGAAAATCTCTGGGGGGTTTGTCTTGGGGAATTTAACCGAAAAGCTACCACGTTTTCTATGGACTTTTCTGACTGTAGCATGGCATCAACTGCTTCTAAACTATGGGTAGTTACAAAAAGTTGAATTCTTCTTTGATTACAGGTGTTAATTAACCAAGAAAATACACGACTTAAGGCAGAAATATGAATAGATGTCTCGATTTCATCAATCAGAAGTACCCCATCGGTAATTGTCAACAAACTAAGCACCATAACTAAGGTTCTTTTAAATCCGTCACCAAACACATAGAGAGGAGCAAAACCAAGCTGTTTATGTTCTATATAAAGAGTTGGTCTATTGTTGGGTGAAAGTATTTGTAGGTCGGTGATTTCCTCGTCAAATAACCGAATTAAATCTAGGATGTCATCTTTGTTATTTTCTTCCTTTAGGATGATTTTGGATAGTCTATCTAGAATTGGTTCCGAGGACAAATAAGCAGGAAATATGGTGGCATTTTCCACCAGTATTTTTTCTCGTCTCCTTTGAATAAAACGCTCTTTTTCCCAAAACTGAAATACTTGTTCATTATCTATACTAAGGAGACTGCCTTGCTCTAAAATATGGGCGGTAACACTTAATTCTAACCCATTGATAACCAGATCGGTTTCCGAATCGGTGGAATCATCATTGAACTTTTCTGGGTTGCCTTTTTCGTTGCTCGCACCGTAAATATCGGTGAGATTAGCTGCTAGATTTTTAATCGGTGAATTTCCAGTACACTTGATCGAAATTTGTCCTTGATAGGATGCGTTACTAGCAAGATTATTCTGACGAAAGAAAATCCATTTAATTGCTTCCAAATCCGGTCGCATTAAAGACATCCTACCAAGGTATAATCGACGTTGGGCAACTTCTAGCCATTGAAAGGGATCGAGGGGATTACAAACAATTGAAACAGCTTCGAGAATGCTAGTTTTGCCAGAATTATTATTACCGACAAAAATGTTCACCTGTCCTAGAGAAGACAGTTCTATTTGTTCAAAACCACGATAACCACTGATTTGTAAACTTTCAAAAAGCCGATTCATTTTTAGTGGCTCCCACAATCTCGCCGATAATAACTAAAATAGCTAGAGTAAAGATATGATTGGCAATTTTTATCGATAAAACACCTTAATTATAGAGCCTTTGTGCATCTTTATTTTAGATTATCGTTCATTTTCCTGCTGTCAACCCTAAATCATTGACTACCCACGGTTTACAATAGTTAAGAACCAACGGCAAACAAGAATTAACGATGCGGATTTCGATCAACTGGTTACGAGAATTAGTCAAAGTCGCCCAATCTCCCCAAGAATTAGCGGAATTATTGACAATTGCGGGAATAGAGGTAGAAGACATTGAGGATCGCCGAGAATGGGCAAAGGGTGTGGTTATTGGTAAAATTATCGATCGCCAACCTCATCCCAACGCAGATAAATTAAGTGTCTGTCAGGTGGATATCGGTCAGTCAAACCCTAGTACAATTGTCTGTGGTGCGCCCAATGCTAGGGCTGATATTCTAGTTCCCGTGGCTACTTTGGGAACCTATTTACCCAAAATCAATTTAACGATTAAACCGGCTAAATTGCGCGGGGTAAAATCGGAAGGGATGATCTGTTCCCTCGCGGAATTAGGATTAACTAAAGATTCTCAAGGAATCCACATTTTTAGCCCGGAAAATCTCCCTTTAGGTACAGATGTTCGTCCCCTTTTAGGACTCGATGAGGTGATTTTAGATATTTCTCCCACCGCTAACCGCGCCGATGCTTTGAGTATGATCGGAGTCGCGCGAGAAGTGGCGGCCTTGACAGGAGGAGAATTAAGCCTACCAAAAGTGAAATTAGGGGAATTTTCCCCTAAAAAAGATTTATCTCTGGAAATAACCGAAAATAAAGCTTGTCCTGCTTATATTGGTACGGTGATCGAGGGGGTAAAAATTAGCCCATCTCCGCTATGGTTGCAACAGCGTTTACAGGCTGCCGGACTGCGATCGATCAATAATGTGGTCGATATTACTAATTATGTCCTCTTGGAGTGGGGACAACCCTTACACGCTTTCGATCGCGATCGTTTACAGAGTTTTGCCGGAGGTAAATCCGTTACTATTGGGGTACGTTTTGCCAAGGAAGGGGAAAAAATTATTACCCTTGATGGTCAGGAAAGAAGCTTAAAAGAGCTTAATTTATTAATTACTGCCAATAATAAGCCGGTAGCTTTAGCAGGAGTGATGGGAGGTCAAGATACGGAAGTTAACGAGGAAACCGTTAATCTTGTGCTAGAGTCGGCTTTATTCGATCCGATCGCCATCCGTCGTTCCTCAAAAGCGCAGGGTTTACGCAGCGAATCTTCCGGACGCTATGAACGCGGTGTTAATCCCGCCGCTTTGGAATATGCTTGTCAAAGGGCGATCGATTTGATTCTAGAGTTAGCTGGGGGAACTGTCAGCAGTCAGGTTAAAGCTGATGATCGCGCTGATCAGTCCAGTCGTTCGATCGAATTGCGTTTACAACGTTTGCAGCAGCTACTGGGTCAAGTTACCCTAGATAATGGTGCGATCGGTGAAATTCTCGCCGAAGATGTGGAACGGATTTTAGGCAATTTGGGCTGTGAATTGCAGTTAACCTCGAAAAATCCTGTTCTGTGGACCGTGACAGTGCCAGACTACCGTTATCGGGATTTAGAACGAGAAATTGACTTAATTGAAGAAGTGGCGCGACTGTACGGATACGATCGCTTTGTCGATACTTTGCCAGCAAAAACCGCAGCTGGAGGATTATCCTTTGAGGAAACTATCCAGCGTCGGGTACGGGAAGCTTTTCGAGCAGTCGGTTTGACGGAATTAGTCCAGTATTCCCTAGTTAAACCGGAATTAGCGGAAGTTGTCCTCGCTAATCCCCTTTTTGTCGAGTATTCTGCTTTGCGGACTAATCTCCTCGACGGTTTAATCGAAGCGTTTGAGTATAATCAGTCTCAGGGTAACGGTTCCTTAAATGGCTTCGAGATCGGGCGAGTTTTCCGCTTAGAATCGGATAATATCAACGAATACGATGCAATTGCCGGTATTTTCGGTGGGGATTTCTTCCCGGCCGGACGTTGGCTGCGATCGGGTAAAGAGGTAGCCATGACCTGGTATGAAGCAAAAGGCATTTTAGAAGCAGTATTTGATCGCCTTTCGCTGACAGTAAGCTACGAAAAATATGCCGAAGATGCGCGTTTTCATCCCGGACGAACAGCATCTTTATGGATTGGTAAACAACGCCTAGGTATATTCGGTCAACTACACCCGCAATTGCGTCAGCAAAAGGGATTAATTGAGGCAGTTTATGCCTTTGAAATCCAGTTCCCGATCCTGTTAGCAACTCTTAGCGATAGTGCCAAAATTACCCCGCGTTTACAGGTCTATTCTACCTATCCGGGAGCGGCACGAGATATCGCCTTCTTTGTTTCCACAGATATACCCGTAGATAGATTGACAAAAACTATCAAAAATGCTGGAGGTAATCTCTTAGAAAAAGTCGAATTATTCGATCGCTATCAGGGGCAGAATGTGCCAGAAAATCATTGTAGTTTGGCCTTTAGTTTAGTCTATCGTGCCAGCGATCGAACTTTAACCGATGAAGAGGTGGAACCCTTAATGACAAAAGTGCGAGAAGCTTTAGTTAAACAGTTCCAAGTTTCTTTAAGAAGTTAAATTCAGCGATCAATTATCAGTTATCAGACATCGACCTTATATTATCTCAAGACTAATCTCATACATCGCTATCAATATCGCTGATTGCTTCTAATCGTTTACGGATACATTTAATATTAACAATTCTAGAATAATTTCTGGTAACTTATCATTAAGATTCTCTAATGTATCTGCTTCTGTTGCTAATCCTGAAACATCTTCGCTAGTCGCCACCCCATCTTGTAGGCTGTATTAACGAGTGTATAATAGGCCTTATTTGTTGTCTATTGATCAAGTTATCCAAAGACGTTAATTTAAAAAATTGAGGTCAGGGGAGTTGGCTGGGTTGGTTTTGTGTTAAAATCGGGTCAGGTGTGTCTTAATTAATAAAACTTAACAAGACAATGAATACTTCGACCACTTTTCAAGAAATCGCCGCCGAAATTCAATTATTTGATAATATTGAACAAAAAGAACAATTTATTTTTGTAGTGGGTGCTTTAGTTTCTCGTATCATCAGTCTTCATAAAGCCGCAGAAGTCATGGAAATGGCTCCAGAAATATTCTTGAAAATTTTAGAATTAATCGGAATCGATTTTTCTTATCTTATTAGGGAAGACATAGATAGAGAAAAAAATTGTTAATCTCTATGAAAATTGTTTTTAATTCTTCTCCTTTACTATATACCAGTAAACAAAAACGCACGAAACGAAAAATTCTAAATAACTGAAAATGCTTCAAGAAATCCATCTTAAAAATGTTAGCCCTGCCTCAAAGATTGACCTAGACTGTGCCTCTCGACTTAATATATTAACAGGAGACAACGGACTCGGTAAAACTTTTTTGCTGGATATTATTTGGTGGTGTATTAACAATAAACAAGGACAAAACCCGGTTAGTAGTTATCACAAAAGAAATCGAACAATAGAAATAGAACCTCATATTTCAGACAGAAACAATAGTTTAAATATTTATTGTCGTGTTGATGGTGGCTTTTCTATCTATGTACCCTACAAACAAAAAGCTTTTAAACTTTCTTCAACAGAAGTTTGGTATGGTCGAAAAGTAAAAAATAAAATTATTTCCTATGGTTTGCTTGAAGATTGGATTAAGTGGCAAAATCAACCCAACCAATCAAATATTAAATTATTAGCTGAAATTATTCAAAAACTTTCTGCAAAAAATGAGCAGATAAAAATTGGTGAACCCACACGAATGTCTTTAGATGATATTCGAGTTATTCCAACGATAGAACTTCCTTATGAAACAATTCCTGTTACTGAAGCATCGGCGGGAATTCAACGGATTCTAAGCCTAGCTTATATGTTAGTTTGGATGCAGTCAGAAAATTTAATTACTGCTCAACTATTTGGAAGAATTCCAGCCCGTCAACTGATTTTTTTAATGGATGAAACCGAAGCGCATTTACACCCTCGTTGGCAACGATCAATCCTACCCGCAATTTTGACTGTCTTAAAAGAATTAGAACCGATTATTGATATTCAACTCTTTATTACTACCCATTCTCCTCTGGTCTTGGCTTCAGTTGAACCCTTATTTGATCAAGAAAAAGATAAATTATTTCTATTTGAACTTAATGACAATCAAGTAACCTTAAATGAAATTACCTGGGCAAAACAAGGTGATGTGATTGGTTGGTTAACTTCAGAGGTTTTTGGACTTAAACAAGCCCGTTCTCAAGAAGCAGAACAAGCAATAGAAGCCGCCCAAGCTTGGATGAGAAAAGACGATATGACCCAATTTCCAGAAAACTTAAGAACCAAAGAAAAAATTCATCAACAATTACTTAAACTATTACCGGGTCATGATCCCTTTTTCCCCCGTTGGATAGTCAGAATGGAGGCTGATGATTAAATGCAGAAATTTATTCCGATTCCTGAACCCACCGAGTTTGATCAAAAATGTCGTCAAAAAGGAAATACTTGGTTAGCCAAAAATCCTGCTGCAAAACGCCCCAGAGATTACTGGTCTCCTTTTAGGGCAGATTTAGCACAAGGATTTAATAACTTATGTGGCTATTCCGTTATGTATGACCCTACCGCCACTGTTGATCACTTTTTATCTTTTCATAATTACCGTCATTTAAGCTATGAATGGTCTAATTATCGCTATGTAGCAAATTGGATTAATAGTAGAAAAAAAAACCTAGATGATTGCCTACTTGATCCCTTTGAAGTTGAAGATAATTGGTTTGAAATTTTGTTACCATCGTTACAATTAGTGTTAACCGAGAGCGTTCCTGATAATCAACGCCAAAAAGCTGAATTTACTCTGAAACGTCTAGGCTTAAATTACAATGAAAGAATACTACGCCAACGGGAAGAATGGTTTAGAATGTACGAACAAGGTGAAATCACCCTAGAGGGATTAGCAAAAAAAGCTCCTCTCATTGCCCGTGCTATTGAAAAGCAACAGGAAATCTCTTAAATCCTAGACAAACAGAAAAACATTAGTGCGATGCCGAAGGCACTGCGTAGCAGCACGCCGCTCTGGTAGATTGGGTTGAGGCACGAAACCCAACATGATCAACTATTAATTTATTTGGTTGATGTTGGGTTGCACTTTGTTTAACTACATTTTGGCAATAAAGAGGCGATTAGGGTTGATAAACGGCGAATGCTAATCTTGTAAGCTTTAAAAAGTGCTATCTAAAAAACTAAACAAACTAATAGTTTTTTTAGTGGAAGATGCACCGGAAGGGGGATATACAGCAAGGGCATTAGGCGAGTCTATTTTTACCGAAGCCGATGATTTACAATCTTTACGAGAAATGGTAAAAGATGCCGTTAATTGTCATTATGATGATAGGGAAAATCGCCCTAAAATTATTCGTTTACATATTGTTAGGGATGAGGTATTTGCGGTATGAAGCTACCCAGAGATTTATCCAGTGATGACTTAATCAAAAAATTGTTTCAGTTAGGTTATGAAGTGAGTCGTCAAACGGGTAGCCATATTAGACTAACTACTTCTGAAAATGGTACACATCAGATTACTATTCCTGCTCATAATCCTGTCAAAATAGGCACTTTAAATAATATTTTGCGTGATGTCGCTCTACATTTTAATCTAAGTACTGTAGATTGAGTGCGATCCAAGATGATCAATTATTAATTTATTTGGTTGGTGTTGGGTTGCACTTTGTTTAACTCAACCTACATTTTGGCAATAAAAAAGCGATCGCTTTTATTTTAATAATCTTTCCTATTCTTCATGACTTCCTATCCACACCCAAATATAATCTTCCCCATCTTTAAAAGCTAAAGCTCTATAATTAATACCAACTCTTGCCGACCAAAACTTTCCAACTTTTTTAAAAGACAAAGAAGGATGATTTAAGTCACTCTTTAAAATCTCAAAATTCTTTCTTGCTAAAATTTGAATTGATTTAGGTAAATTATTAAAACAATTCCAAAAGCGTTGATTAGTTCGATGCACTTACAACTCCCGGAATTGATTTTTGCTTTTTTCAAATAATGCTTCTTCAATTAGAAAATCAAGTTTTCCAGCTATGGAATCTTCCTCAATTTGTTTTTCCCATTGTTGATCGTCTAAATTATTGATCCAATTTCTTAAATACAAAAATTCATCAGAAGTAAGGCTTTCAATTTCCGCTTGAATTAATTGTAACTTTGTCATCTTAGTATCTTTCCACAACAATAGTTCAAATTTGAGTTTTATATTATCATTTTTTCTGTAAAAATGGGAAGTTGCGATCGCATTTGGCAGAATATTGGAAGGGCGATCGCTTTTTTATTGGGTGCATTAACAAAGTATAATGCGCCTTATTTCTTGTTATTGATGGATTCCCACCATAACTTTAAATCACTTTCATTAATCTTTTTTTGAAGATATTCAATCTGATCTGAATAGCTGAGATTTTTCATGTCTTCAGCCATTTTTTCTTGACTGGTTTGTTTAAAAGCTAAACAGTCAAAACTTTTTTTAATTGTCGTTGGCTTCATCAATTGTTACCTCTAAAGGAGAAATAATAGTCAAAATCCCGTAGCCATTGAGTAAATTAATTTGATTATAGCCTTTCATTTTATCTAGGCGCACAATATGTTTAAAATTCCATGATATGATTGCATCCGCTCTAGCTATTGTAGCAGCCGCTACATGAGTAGCATCATTAATAGACTTTGATGTAACAACTCCTTCATTGATATAAGCATCCCTTAACTGTAAAACTTCAGGTGTTATCTTAACTACTTCAATAACTCTCTGCGGAATCGATAATAAAATATCTTTAACCGCTTGGGGGGCATTAATTAATTCGCTAACAATGATATCACTCATTAACAAAATAAACTTTTCTTGCTTAATGGCTTCCATCAATTGATTGGACTCTAAGGAAAATTCATCATCTAAACAGCCTCCAATGACTGATGTATCGATATAAACTCTAAGTTTTTTCATAACGATTTTAGCTCGTCAATTTAATATTTTCTCAATTAAAGATGGTTTGTTGCCTTGTAGTTGTTTAGCAAAAGCTTCTCCTGCTTCAAGTTGTCGTCTAATTTCTTCTCGATTGTCATGGTAATAGGCCAAGGCCGCATAAAAATCTGCTAGGGTGATAGTAGGATGATGATAAATAATTTCATCTGGTGACATTCCCATTCTTTCATGCCAAATTACAATATCTTGAACTTTAATTCGATGTCCAGCAATACGAGGTTTTCCGCCACAGATACCGGGAGTGATTTCAATATGTTGTGAGATAACTAAAGATGACATAATTACTTGCCAATAATATTAATAAATTGTTATTATCGTACCATTTTTTCCCCAGTAAGGCAACATCATTGCGATCGCCGCTCTTTTAGAGTGGATTAAGGTAGTGTAATGCAGCTTATTGATAATAGAATTTTTGAAACCTAAAAGTCGAGGGCTTTGGTTTTAAGATTTATCAAGCTTAAAGTACAGTTAACATTAAGCTATAATAATCATTTACCAACAATAGTTATTACTATGTCTTTTGCAGCTAAATATCGAGATCGGATTGTGATTAACCCAGACATTCGCAGTGGCAAACCTTGCATTGTCAATACTCGTATTGCAGTAGCAGATATTTTTGATTATCTAGGAGGAGGGATGACTATTGAAGAAATATTAGATGATTTCCCCGATCTTACCTTAGAAGATATACAAGCCTGTTTTGCATTTGCCGCCGAGCGGGATCGTCGTTTAATGGTTATTCCCTATGAAACTGCTATTTGACGAAAACTTATCACCTAAACTACCTCTGTTACTGGTATCACATTTTCCCGATAGCGCTCATGTTAGAGATTGTAGCCTAAAAGGGTTTTCCGAGCAAAAGATTTGGGAATATGCGCGTATCAATGGATTTATAATTGTCTCGAAAGATTCTGATTTTTATTAACGGAGTTTGTTGTATGGCCAACCTCCAAAGTTCATCTGGCTGAGGATTGGAAATTGTACCACTCATCATCTAATCAGTCTTATTTTAAAACATAAACAAGCTATTAAGAGATTTAGCGATAATTCTACCGAGTCCGTTTTAGTAATTGCATAATCATATATTATCCTAAGCGATCGCTTTTCTTATCGGGTGTATTAACAAAGTATAATACGCCTTATTTATTGTCTATTGATGAAATGATCCAAAGACGTTAATTTAAAAGATTGAGGTCAGGGGAATTGGTTGGGTTGGTCTTGTGTTAAAATTAAGCTGGAGTAAATTCTAATCCCCGATTAAAATTTCAACGGAACAATCACCATGAACTTTTATACCGTTATTCTGAGAAAAAGTGCAGATTATTGGGTTTCATTATGTCTTGAAAATGGATTAGTTGGACAAGGAGAAACTCAGGAAAAAGCTATTGAGAAACTAAAAGAAGCGATTGAATCTTTTTGGGAAATTTATCATGATCAAGCCAATATCTATACCAGTCCTATTCCTATAGACGAACTTCATGAATTTTTAACTGTGGGAGATTCTGAAACTCCCGAAACTTACGAACTCAGAAAAGTTTATGCCTAATAGCTGCAAAAGAAATGTCCCCTGCTTATGTTTTACGAATTTTTAGACAATTTGGTTTTACAGATGAAGAAATAGAACATTTATTAAGTAGGGAGGCACAATTATTTGTAGGATGGGTTAGCGGTAGCGTAACCCATGCGGGCGTTGGGTTTCATGCTTCAACCCAACCTACGTTCATCTTATATTTAATTCCACCCATCTATTCTACTACGCTTTATCTTAATTTTATTTCCAAAAGCTAAAATAAAGTGATAGCTAGTTTTTTAAGGTACATTAACGCGATAGTAAAACCCTCGATTGCTTGTTATCAATTGATTTAATGATTAATTTTCACCCAGTCATCGCAGAGGAATTAGCCTCCCTTAAAAATAGGTAAAGTGACTATCACTATTTTGCGTAATTCTTTCGCTCTGGTAATGAACTTTTAATTATGAAATGATCCAAAGACGTTAATTTAAAAGATTGAGTTCAGGGGAGTTTGTTGGGTTGGTCTTGTGTTAAAATTGGGTTGGGGCTAATCTGAATCATTTATCCTGTACCATTTAACGGTGGAGAAAAATATGCTAAAAACCTTTAAAGCAATTTTGAAAAATAATACCCTTCAATGGCTTGATGAAACCCCTGAAATCAACTCCGAACATCCTGTTAATGTTTATATTACCTTACTAGAAGAAAATATTATTGGTGAAAATCGATCTAACGGTCAAAAAATGGCCAATGCTTTGAAAAAAATTGCTAATAATAATACTTTTACTGATGTTGATACCCAACAGTGGCAACAACAAAATCGGTGCGGTCGCACTCTTCCTGATCGGGATTAAATCATGTTATTGGATAGCAATATTATTATCTATGCCGCTCAATTAGAAAATGAGTTTCTCCGGGAGTTTATTGCAGAAAATTCTCCTTATGTCTCTGCTTTATCCTATCTGGAAGTTTTAGGCTACCATCGGTTAACTCATCAGGATAAAGTCTATTTTGAAGAATTTTTTAATGCTTCTCAAATCTTACCCATCTCTCAACCTGTAATTAACCAAGCAGTAACTTTAAAACAAATCAGAAAGATGTCCTTAGGAGATGCCATTATTGCGGGAACAGCTTTCGTTTATAATTTAACAATTGTAACTCGCAATATTGATGATTTTAATTGGCTTAGTAAATTAAATCTAATTAACCCTTTTCAACGGTAAAAACCTCAGGGCAAGCGCATCTTAACAATCCTTGACAAAATGAACTTTGTGTGAGTTGCTTACCCAGAGGGCGATTCAGGCATATTTGAGGAGAATTTACCATCTCAATTGTTAAGATTTCGTAACTATTCTGATTGACTGGTATCACCTGAAATGCCCATGCGGATCACAAAATCGGCCAATTGTCAATAGCTTTTGAGATGCTCTCACCCTGTAGAAAATCAAGAATATTTTCTTTAGGTGGAATAGGAAGATGAAATTTATCAATAAACTAATAAATTATCATCACCTAAACCACTTCTTAGCCTAATTAATAAGGCCATTTCCAGTTAGTAATCTCGTCCTTATCGATGCCATTGGTAAAAGCATAATCGAGATTATCGATAATAGCATTTTTCATCCGTTCTTTCACATGACCAGCAGCAGAACCTAATTTCGGCACGCGATCGATGACATCAATTACTAAATTAAAACGATCAACTTGGTTACGAATCGCTAATTCTAGGGGAGTATTAATATTCCCTTCTTCCTTGTAACCGCGCACATGAATACGTTCTTGATTACTGCGACGGTAGGTAAGTTTATGAATCAGCCAAGGATAACCGTGGAAATTAAAGATAATTGGCTTATCAGTGGTAAATAAACTATCAAAATCCCGTTCCGATAAACCATGGGGGTGTTCACTTTCCGACTGTAATTTAAACAGATCAACCACATTGATAAAGCGAACTTTTAGGTAAGGGAATTCCTCTCGCAGAATTGCCGTGGCCGCTAAAGATTCTTTAGTGATAATATCCCCACAGCAAGCCATAATTACATCTGGTTCATCGGGATTAGTTCCATCATCATCGTTACTTGCCCAATCCCAAATACCGATACCTTTGGTGCAGTGTTTAATTGCTTCCTCGATAGTCAAGTATTGCAGGTGTTTCTGTTTATCAGCAACGATAATATTAGTGTAGTCCTTGCTCTTGAGACAGTGATTAGTCACACTTAATAAACAGTTACCATCGGGGGGAAGATAAACCCGCACCACGTCGGCACTTTTATTGGTTACTAAATCGATAAAACCGGGGTCTTGGTGACTAAAACCGTTGTGATCCTGCCGCCAAACCACCGAGGATAATAAGAGATTCCAAGAGGAAACAGAAGCACGCCAAGGCACATGATTTTTGCAGATATCGAGCCATTTAGCGTGTTGGTTGAACATGGAATCGATAACGTGAGCAAAAGCCTCGTAGGAGTGAAATAAACCGTGACGACCGGATAATAAATAACCCTCTAACCAACCGACTAAAGTATGTTCACTCAGCATCTCCATCACCCGACCATCGGGAGATAATTGGCTACCATCTAAATCCTCCGGATAGGTATCAGCTAACCAAGCTTTTTTAGTCACTTCATAGAGAGCCGCTAAACGATTAGAAGCAGTTTCATCGGGACCAAAAACGCGAAAATTAGTCATATTATTTCGCATTACATCCCGCAAAAATACCCCCATCACTCCCGTGTTTTCCGCTTCCACTTGGCCCGGATGGGTGACATCTACGGCATATTGACGAAAATCTGGCATTTTTAGGTCTTTACGCACCAATCCGCCGTTAGCGTGCGGATTAGCACTCATGCGACGATGACCAATAGGAGCGAGTTCTTTAAATTCTGGCTTAAATTTACCCGTGGTATAGTCAAATAATTCCTCCGGGTTATAGCTTTTCATCCACTCCTCTAATTTTCTCAAGTGTTCGGGGTTTTCCTGCATGGCACCCATGGGGACTTGGTGAGCGCGCCAGAATCCTTCTACTTTATGACCATCAACGTTTTTCGGCCCTGTCCAACCCTTGGGAGACCGGAGGATAATCATCGGCCAGGGGTAACGTTTAGCAATACCCGTGCTGCGAGCTTCCTGTTGATAGGAGCGAATCTGATTGATACAGTGTTCTAGGGTAGCGGCCATTTTTTGATGGCAGTGCATGAGGTCTTCATCTTCCTTACATTCGACAATGTAGGGAGTGTAACCGTAACCGACAAAGAGACTTTCTAACTCGTGCGTCGAAATACGGGAGAGAATGGTGGGATTAGCGATTTTATAACCGTTTAAGTTTAAAATTGGCAGTACCGCACCATCGCGAATCGGGTTAAGGAATTTATTCGAGTGCCATGCGGTGGCTAAAGGACCGGTTTCTGCTTCCCCATCACCCACCACCACGGTCGTAATTAGGTCGGGATTGTCAAAAACAGAACCGTAGGCATGGGAAACACTATAACCTAGTTCGCCGCCCTCATGGATAGAACCGGGGGTTTCGGGGGTGACGTGACTACCGATGTGACCGGGAAAAGAAAATTGTTTAAAGAATTTTTGTAATCCTTCCTCATCTTGACTTTTATCGGGGTAAATTTCCGAATAGGTTCCTTCTAGATAAACCGGACCGAGTACCCCCGGCGCCCCGTGGCCAGGCCCGGCCATAAAAATCACATCGAGGTCGTATTTTTTGATTAAACGGTTGAGGTGAACGTAGGTAAAACTTAAGGCCGGACTTGCTCCCCAGTGACCGAGCAAACGATACTTAACGTGTTCGGGTTTAAGATGTTCTTTGAGCAGGGGATTATCGCGCAGATAAATCATACCTACAGCTAAATAGTTACAAGCGCGCCAATAGGCATGGGTTTTATAGAGTTCGTCTTGAGAAAGGGGATTTTGTTCTGTTAAGGGTCTTTCTGGTGCGAATACCATGAATATTTCTCCGATATCAATGAACGATGAGATTAAGAGAGTTGATAGACAATTTCTCCATCGAGAGGGTTAACCCTCGGTCAGTTTTCAAACCGTAATCAAGAGTCTAACCTTTTGGGGCGCAAAAAACTATTAAAATAAGCTATATTTTACTGATCCGGCTTGGCTAATTTATGTCAGTCGGGCGGGGTTTTTAAATGGCTTTTAAAGGCATATTAATATGTTCTTAACTTAGGTATCAATAAGCTGCCCGCGAATTTAAATTGCCTGTTGAGATGAGGCAAGAGGCAAGAGGCAACAGTAAAGGGATTGGGGGAGATTCAGCTAATCTAAGAGGATAGGCGGTTAAAATGCGTCTTAGCCTATAATTCTCAGAAAGCTTTTAATGATTTTTTAATGTCGGCTTTTCCCAAAAGGCTATATAATCACATTCTCGTTGGTCGGGAAGAGCCTAATTAGGCTTTCTCGATGCCGGTGGTGGGGACTACTAGGATAGCAAATTTATTATTTTTTATCTTGGAAGCACTGAAACTTAAAATCTTTCTATACTTCATCTAGCGATCAACAAAAGCTGATTAGCATATATAGTGATTCTCTACAGGCCAATCAATTCTCAAATTTTTTTTTCTTGATCGTGCCTAAGCTTATCGCAGCTGCAAAGGAGTTTTTTTTCATGACAAAAGTAAGAGTCGCTATCAACGGATTTGGTCGTATCGGTCGCCTCGTTTTTAGGGCGGGTATCCAAAATCCTGATTTCGAGTTTGTTGGTATTAATGATCTCGTCCCCTCCGATAATATTGCCTATCTGCTCAAATACGACTCCACCCACGGACGTTTTCAAGGTACGGTAGAAGCAAAAGAAGATGGCATCGTCGTCGATGGTAAGTTTATCCCCTGTTACTCCATCAAAGACCCCGCTCAACTGCCCTGGGGTGCAACCGGGGCCGATTATGTGGTCGAGTCCACCGGTTTATTTACCACCGCGGAAGGGGCAGCAAAACACCTAGAAGCAGGGGCCAAACGGGTGGTTATCTCCGCACCCACCAAAGATCCCGACAAAATTCGTACTATAGTACTAGGCGTTAACGACAATGAGTACGATCCCGCTAAGGATCTGATCGTCTCTAACGCTAGTTGTACCACCAATTGTTTAGCCCCGATCACCAAAGTTATTAACGATAACTTCGGACTAGCGGAAGGATTAATGACCACGGTACACTCGATGACCGCCACTCAACCCACCGTTGATGGTCCATCGAAAAAAGATTGGCGCGGTGGTCGCGGCGCGGGTCAAAATATTATCCCCTCCTCCACGGGAGCAGCCAAAGCAGTAACCCTAGTTATTCCTTCCCTAAAAGGCAAATTAACCGGTATGGCCTTCCGTGTGCCAACTCCCAACGTTTCGGCGGTGGATTTAACCTTTAAAACTGAAAAAGCCACCAGTTACGAGGAAATCTGCGCCGCGATGAAGGCCGCCAGCGAAGGACCAATGAAAGGTATCCTCGGTTATACCGATGAGGAAGTGGTGTCGAGTGACTTTATCACCGACCCCCGTTCCAGTATCTTTGATGCTAAAGCTGGTATTCAACTTAATGCCAATTTCTTTAAGGTCGTCTCTTGGTACGATAACGAGTGGGGTTATTCCTGCCGGATGTTAGACCTGATGAAAATGATGGCAGCTAAGGAAGCAGCCTTAGTAACAGCCTAAATCAGTTATCAGTTATCAGTAACCAGTAAACAGTTAACAGTAACCAGTAAACAGTGAAAAGACAGCACTGTTAATGCCATTAGACATCTCCAAGAGTGAAACAAAATAGTTCTATAGCGGTATGCAGTCGAATACCGCTATAATAGTTATGTCCTCTGGAACCGTTTGGCTCGAAAACTATTTTAATGGAATCTTGATATGCCTAAAAGTTCTATCCTTCGAATGCAATGGTTTGTAGATAACTACGCATCAAAAATAACTAAGGACAAAGTGCGGGTGCGGGTGCTTGATGTAGGCAGTTATGATGTAAATGGTTCTTATAGGCATCTTTTCGATAAGTCTAAGTACCATTACACAGGATTGGATATGGAAGAAGGACCTAACGTTGATATTGTTCTCAATAATCCATATGATTGGAATGCGATCGAATCAGATGGTTTTGATATAGTAATATCCGGACAAGCATTCGAGCATATTGAGTTTTTTTGGAAGACAATGGAAGAAATGACAAGAGTACTCAAAAAGGATGGTCTCTTATGCTTAATTGCGCCAAATGGGTTTGGCGAACACAGGTATCCAGTGGATTGTTATCGTTTTTTTGCCGATGGAATGGTCGCTTTAGCTAGATATGTTGGAATAGAACCATTGCATGCACACACTAACTGTGCGCCGAGCATAGATGACACCGACTGGTATAGTGAAAATTGCGCCGACTCAATATTAATAGCCCGAAAGACATTTGATGGTCCACCTAAACACCCAGATTTTAGAACCTACAAATGTGATCCTCCAAATCAAAATATCCTAAGAAGTGGTCTAATCCCATACCAAACAACTAAAAGAACTAAAGGCATTGGGAGTCTATTACGAAGGGTAAAGCGTAAGCTCTTCTAAATATTGACGGCACATAACAAGGCACTGCAATGGACAGCAATTCTGCTGCGCTCCAAAGCGTTTAAGCTATTTTATTCTGACCGAAAAATCCCTAAGGTGGGCAATGCCTACCTTACTCTAGGGAAAGTCCAGTGATAATATCTTCTGGGGGAATCCCAGCTTGAATTAAATTGGTTGTTAATCCTTCTTCAAGATTATCATCTTCAATGACAATTTTATTTTTCAATAAACGAGCGTGAAATAAAATTGTATTAATCCATGCTTCTTTTTCCCAACCAGTCATAATTATTAAAAAGTTGCCTGATTCTGGATCACAAACTGGGGTAATTTTAAGGGTTTGTAATCGAGGTTGCATCGACGACTCTTTTCTGATAACTTGACTCAGAATATCGGCATAATTTACTGTGTTATCCATTCGACAATTATCTCCTTTTGAGGATTATAAATAATTAAATTGATTTTATTACGTTTAATAACCAGTTGGAAAATAGCTTTTTTGAAGTGTTTTAAATAAACTGCTTGACTAATGCCCAAAAAAAGTTTTCTTTCAGGTTCTTGTGAATCTAAAGCCCATTGGTATAATTGAAGTTGTCCTATTGTTTTTTCTAATTCACTGATAACTGAAGGCGTATCAAAGTCTTTGATTTCTACGGCAATTTTACGATCTTCTTTTTCCGCAGCAAAAAAAATTTCTGCTCCTAAATCAGCTTTAAGCAAGGTTTTTTCTAAGGTTAGAATTAAAGGATCATCAGTGATTTTCCAACCCTCTTTTTCTAAAGTATGACGTAATGATAAATGCAGATCGTCTCGTCTGGACATCCTTATAAACCCTGCTTAAGAGGTTCGATTTCTATTTTACTACAGTTCACCCTAATTCGGATTTATTATGACCGAAAAATCGGTAAGGTGGGCAATGCTCACCCTACTATAGCAGTTTTCATCAGAATGAGGTATGGGCAAGGGGCTTAAACCCCTTGTTGATAAAACTTGTCGATACCTCAGTAACGTGAAAAGCGCTATAATACTAAATCCTGTTTAAAAAGTATAGGAGAGAAGGGATGGGGGATGGGGGATGGGGGATAGGGGATAGGGGGGAAACAATCCATAACTGGGTTTTTAAAGTTAGATCGGCAGTTAATCACAGGATTAAAAACGGATTTAGTATAATATTGCTCACTTAATAAGTAGGTGGGTGTTAAAAATTGTCAGATCCCCCCTTATCAAGGTAGGGCTGTTTCATTCTCCGAATCTAATTCTTTTTTTTGCTACCCTTAATCGCTTATGAGGTAAGCTAGGGAGCAGGGAAGTACAGGTCTTTGCTCTCATAGTAGGTTGATTCATGAATCAACCTACAAAGCACGACGTTTTGACAAATTTTCAGATATGTATTTCCGAAAAATCGACTAAAAACGTTGCCAGATAAGGATTTGAGAGAATGACATAAGAGAGAATGAAACGACACTAGGGATCCCCCCACTTAATACTCAAATCTGATAACTGATAAGATGAATCCAAAATTTAAAGATATTACTGCTTGGGAACAGGCACAATTGTTAATGCAGCCAGCATTTATTCGGGTGCTGGATAATCTGCGTAAACAGCTAGAAAATTCCCTCTGGAAAGGAAGCTATACAGAAATTCAAGATCCCTATCCCAGTTATCTGCTCTGTTTGACTTATCTCGATCGCTCCGTTACCGTAAATATTTGGGAACTTTGTTTTCAAGTCTGTTTTCTCAATTATCCCACCGATGAAGGAGAGAGCGTCGTCATCGATACCAGTCTCCTCGACCCCACCGGTGAACTAGATTGGCAGAGTTTGGAAACGAAAACCGAGCGTATTATTAACCGATTATTCGCTAATTTACCCCAATGAAAGCAGCGTTAGAAACGATCAAGGCAGAGTATGCCGCTAATTTTCTGAAAAATTACAGTAATGATCCCCAAAATTTAGCATCCCAAACAATTTTAATCGATCGCTCCGATTGGGGTTTATTAGAATTAAAAGGCCAAGACCGACTGCGTTTTCTCCACAATCAAACCAGTAACGCTATCGAGCGCCTGAAACCGGGTCAGGGTTGTGAGACAATTTTCCTTAACTCTACCGGTCGTACCCTCGATTTTGTCACAGTTTACGCCAGCGATGATTCCCTCCTCATCCTCGTTTCTCCCCAACGTCGTCAATTTTTACTGGAATTGATTGATCGCTATATTTTCCCCTTCGATAAGGTGGAAATTAGCGACTTAACCGATAATTTTGGCATTTTCACCCTAATTGGTACTGAAAGCGGGCAATACCTGCAAAAAATAGGCATTCCAGAGCAGATTTTAACGGGGGTGCAGCATAGTCATTATCTCCTTTCTGACCCCCCCCTGAGACTGGCCGTCGGCACCGGCTTAGACCTACCCGGATATACTTTAATCGTTGCCGCCGCCGAAGCAGGTCCCCTCTGGGAAAATTTAATAAAAAATGGCGTTACTCCCGCCGATGCACAGGTGTGGGAATACCTGAGAATCCATCAGGGCCGACCGGCAGTCGATCGAGAATTAACCGAAGATTATAACCCTTTAGAGGCCGGTTTATGGCGAGCGATCGTTTTTGATAAGGGTTGTTATATTGGTCAAGAAACTATCGCCCGTCTCAACACCTATAAAGGCATAAAACAAAGACTTTGGGGCATAAAACTCAGCCAACCCGTCCCCAGCAATACCCCGATTATTTTAGAAGCGCAAAAAGTCGGTTTACTCACCAGTGTGCTGGAGGATTTTGGCTTGGGTTATGTGAAAACAAAAGCGGGAGGAGAGGGTTTGAAAGTACAAATCGGCGAGGCAACAGGAGAATTAATCCCTTTACCCTTCCTCTCTCACGAATACCCCTTTCAGTGAACAGTAAACAGTAAACAGTAATCAGTAAACAGTAAACAGTGACCAGTAATCAGTAAACAGTAAACAGTGAAAAGACAGTAGGAAACTTCTATTTAACACTGCTCACTTGAAAACTCAAATCTGATAACTGATAACTGATAACTGATAACTGATAACTGATAACTGAAAAAGTCCCTAACCCCAGCGACTAGCAATGGGCATTCGCCAACCAGTGCCAAAAGCGCGATCGCTAATTTTTAGGCCCGGGGGAGCTTGTTTGCGCTTAAATTCGGCATTTTTAACTAATTTAATCACTTTCTGTACAATTTCAGGCTCAAAACCGGCGGCGATAATTTGTTCGGCGGATTGATGGCGATCGATTAATAGTGCTAAAATAGCATCTAAAATCTCGTAGGGAGGCAAAGAATCTTGATCCTTCTGATTGGGTTTTAATTCAGCACTAGGAGCTTTATTAATCACATTGAGGGGAATAATTTCCCCGTGCCGATTTAACCAGCGACAGAGGGAATAAACCCTGGTTTTCGGCACATCAGCAATCACTGCTAAACCACCATTCATATCACCGTAGAGGGTGCAATATCCCACCGCCATTTCTGATTTATTGCCAGTGGATAATAGTAAATGCCCGAATTTATTAGAGAGAGCCATTAATAAATTACCGCGAATGCGTGACTGAAGATTTTCTTCAGCAATACCGAAATCAGTCCCAGCAAAAAGCCGCTCTAAAAGTTGATCATAAGCGGTCATAATTTCTTTAATTGCTAACTTCTCACTTTTGATACCTAAATTATTAACTAAAGCTACGGCATCGCTAATGGAATGGTCGGAACTATAGGGAGAAGGCATCATCACAGCGAGAACATTTTCTTTACCTAATGCGTCGGTGGCAATAGCGGCAACTAAACTGGAATCAATGCCACCACTCAAGCCAAAAATTACCCGTTTAAAACCGCATTTCTGCACATAATCTCGTACTCCTAAGACTAAAGCTCGATAAATTTCCTCATCTTCATCGATGGGTAAAGGATGAATAACTGCGGGTAACAAATCTTGATTAAACTCGATTAATTCTAGGCTAGAAGTAAATGCCTTGGCGCGATAAATCACTTCTCCTTGTCTGTTAAAAGCAACGCTATCACCATCAAAAATTAAATCATCATTACCTCCCACTTGATTGACATAAACTATAGGTAAATTATATCTAGTGGCACTATGGGATAATAAAGATTCTCGCAATTTTTGCTTACCGACACTGTAGGGAGAAGCGGAAAGATTAACGATTAAATCCACTCCCAAATTAGCTAAATCGGCGATGGGATTAACCGCGTATTGACGCTGACCCCAAAATTGTTCATCATTCCAAACATCTTCACAGATAGTCACACCGATTTTAAAATTATTTTCTGTTAGTTGAAAATATTGACTTTCTTTCCCGGAAGCAAAGTAACGATCCTCATCAAAAACATCATAGGTAGGCAATAAACGTTTAGTAAAAATTTGTTTAATCTCTTGACTTTTTACCAAAGCTATGCTATTAAATAACGGCTTTTCTCCCCGGACTGTTGCTGAGGTATTTTTTTCGACAAAACCGACTAATACAGCTAATTTTTCTGGTAATTCTTGGGACAAGAATTGCAATTGTCGAGACATTTTCTCAACAAAACCCAGATTTAATAATAAGTCTCTGGGAGGATAACCACAGAGGGATAATTCCGGGGTTAAAAGTAATTCCGCTCCCCGATTAAATGCCGTTTGAGCGGCCTCTAAAATCCTTTCGGCATTTCCTTCGATATCTCCAACAATGGGATTTAATTGAGCGATAGCAATTCTCATATTTTTTCCTATTTAAACAAAAACTAACGGTTGCTCTTTAAAGGGAGCAAAAGCTTCTTCATCAAAGCGATATAAACTAGCAGGACGACCAGCACCACGAGAGACTTTTAAACCCATATCTTTGAGAAATCCTAATTTCAAGAGCCGATTTCTGAAGTTGGAATAATCACTAAAATTTTTACCTAAAATTGTCTCATAAAATTGATAAAGATCATTTAAAGTAAATAATTCTGGTAAAACCTCAAAAGCGACGGGACTATATTCTACTTTATTGCGTAATCTTCGCCAGCCATATTCTAAAATTTGACCGTGATTAAAGGCTAAATTTGGCACTTTATCAATCATATACCAAGTGATATTATAATCCCGTTCAGTGATTAATTTTGCTTCTTCAAACCGCACTAAAGCGAAGTAACTCACCGATAGATAACGTTTCCCAAAACTCTCGGCCGCTGCTGGGAAATCTCCCTCTGGACTGCCAAAAGTATATAACTGTTCTAGATAGAGATTATTGACGCTAATTTTCTCGGCTAAAATTCGATAGGCTGCCGTTTCCAGTGATTCCCCATTTCTCACTAAAGTACCGGGTAAACTCCAGTAATTACTAAAGGGTTCTTCCCGTCTTTTAATCAGAAGCACTAGCAGCCGATTTAATTGGGTATCAACGGAAAAGATCACGTTATCAACTCCGACTTTAAAATCAGCTAGAGATTTATTAGCTAGGGTTTTTGGCAGCTTCATGCGTAAAGTTTTTGACCTTCAATATAATCTTTAATCGGTGCGGGAACAGCCTGTTTATCGCCTTTTTCTCGATAATCTGTTGAGGATACAGCCGGAGCAAATACATCGGCAATCAGACAATCACCTCCTAATGTTTGCAGTTGTTCAATATCATCTTGATTAATAGGATATCCGGGACGAGGAATCACGAGAATTTTGACTTTTTCTAGCAATTCTTGGCTGCGATACCAGTGCCTAATTTGTCCGGCTAAATCGGAACCAATGACTAGGGTATATTCCTCCTGTTCTCCCCAAATTGCTTGCGCTTTTTCTACACTAATTAAGCTCCGTCGATCGCTTAATTCTCGTCGCAGTTGTATATTATCCCTTGGGGGTTGAATATCCCCGATGAGCAAATTTAACATCCTCAGACGATGTTCGAGACTGGTTTGATGATTTTTAAAGGGATTATCGGCAGCCCAAACCGCAACGATATCGTACTGTTCCGATAACCATTTTAGTATGGCTTGATGACCGGCAGTAGGAGGATCGGCACTGGTTCCAAAAAGGGCAATTTTAAGCATAGGATTCAATTACTTGCTCCCTGAGGGATTAGTTTAAGTCTGCTCAAGCTTGGCAAAAATTAACTTCTCCCCATTATAGTTGATTTTACCAAAATAGGGCAAGAGGATCAGTAATCAGTGATCAGTAATCAGTGATCAGTGAAGTTTTGCGACGAGTGGGCTGCTATTAACTTAACAGAAAATTCCCTAACACTTGGCCGTTCTGAATAGGGGAGATTGCGTCTAATTGCAAAAAGATACTTATTCTTGAAGAAGAGCATAATCATAATGCTCCAAAATTTTATCTAAACAGGATGGATTATCATCATATAAATTACCTAAGTTGTCTTCTTGCAAATGGTTTCTAACCCGATCAAAAAGCCCAACGGAATAGACACTATCATCATGACGAGAACGGTATCTAATCCCATCTACTCCTTGGGGATGTCCCCAAATTGCCCGCCCCCAAGTCCGACAATATTCATAATCACCGGAAGAAATGCGGGCATCTATTCCTATACGAACAAGGGCCGGCCCCGTTAAGTCGGCCAACAGTAAAGCGCGATCGCTTCTAATTCTAAAAAGATTTCTATTTCTTAGGGCTGTAACGGTTACGGCTCCGTCAAATGTTCGGCCAAAACATTCAATAAAGGTACTGTACTCATCACCCACATAGAGAAGCCCATAGCCCTGATTGGGTCCATCGAAACGACCGCTACCACTGCGGTCAAAATGAAGACTAGAAAGGTGTCCGGTCCTATTTAATCTTAGCCAGGGGCCTGGGGTTTCAATGACGGGCAATTGACGCTGACTAAAATCGTCTGGTGGGAGGGGAAAAGGAGGCAAACCCATTACGCCGCGCTATGACTCCCGTAGCACTTAGCAGCCCAAACCACTGGCTCGATTTCTCCCTTTTGGAGTTTTTCTAGCGGGGTTGCTCCCTCTAAACGAATATCACCCGTAAGCAGAAAGATTATTTGTGTCCAAGCACCGTCTTCTTTTAAGACGGCTAACACTTGGTCTAAACCTGACAAAACTTTGCCATCAATAAATTGCCAAGCGGGATAAACTAATTCCTCGTTGATACATAAACCTAAGACCCGATGATTGAGCCTCATAGTTTCTAATTCCAAAGAACTACAGGCTAAAACACTACAAACCTCGGTGCTGGTTAAGGTTCCGCCTTGCTTAGATAGGAACCGTTTCTTCGCTTCTTCGCCTCGTTTAATGGCAGCTGCCAACGGAGAGGCCAAAGCTAAAGGAGATTGTGTTTTTTGTATAGATTCTAACATTTTTAAGCAACCCTACCACCGCGAACGTATTTTGAATCCCTGATTAGTTTTTAGGAAGACCCTATCTACCCCTCATAATAACAGATGGTGGGCAATGCCCACCATACATATAGCAATTCTATTTGAGATTTAAACTGTCACCTATTGATGGCAAGGAACTTAAGCCCCTTGTCTATATTAACCATCATTTAGTCTGCTTTTTTTTCGCTGTGTATCAACTTTAACCCTACATTAACATACAGATGGGCAATAGTCATCGGATGAATTGCTTCTGGCAACCGTCCTGCATATATCGGTACAGAGAGTCCGGCTAGAATCAAGAGTAACCCCAGATTCTTTTTGAGATTAAATTTGTCGTTAGTTTTCATAATATTTGTGAAATTACACACCTCTTTTATATCAAGCAAGGTTATTCTATTTCACCCAATAAAAGTTGCAATTTTGATACTTTTTTAGTTTTTAAATTTGTAACAATTATTGGTTTAACTTTGCAATAATTATTAGCTTAAAGATTCAATAATTGTTCGTTTAACTTTGCAACAATTGTTGGTTTAACTTTGCAATATTTGTTGGTTTTCAATTCCAGAATTTTGAAGTATCGTACATACATAACGTTCATCCCGTATTGCAGAAATGGAGCGGAATGGTATGTCGAATGCAACTGTTAATCAAGCAATTATCAACTGTGTATATGTAAATCGCACAGGTAAAACAACCGTCCTAAGAATTCATGCTATTGGTATGGAGCGAGTAGTAACAGCGGGGGAAAAATTGCCTTTTAAAGCCCCTAAAGATTCTTTTCTGGAAGAGATTTGTACTCATGATCGCTCACTGATGATGATGCCGCCTGATAGGATACCCTGTATCGAATTTGCAGTATCATAAACTGACTACATTTGGGCCGTTTGAGGATTTGGGCAATAATTGTTGGTGGATTTCTCTTTTGGTTTTATGGGACTATCGCAGAAGCAATATTACTTTCTGGTTATTATTGCAATCCACTTTGAAAAAGTATCGGTGACTACAAATATAGCTATGTTGACTACCTTAAAATCGATGACAACCTCAACCGAAGGAGAGTTCCATGACACCAAAAACTCCCCCATCACTATCACTATGCGAAGCCCAAAAGCAGGCAAGAAACTGTGGTTTGGATATACCCAAGCTAGAAGCTTTATTGAAAGAAATCGAACCCTTATCTGATAAATATAAGGAGATATTTTATCGGGCGGCTACAGGTCTTTTTTCTGCGGATGACCTGGCTGAAATGTTCAATCATAGCCAAAAAAATCTGAACGCAGATTTCAACAAAAATCTAGGATCCCATCTTAAGGATTACCTTGAGTTAGATGAGCGGGTGGGAATTACTTCTTTAAGAAGAGTTCTCTTTAAAAAGGGCTATTGTGTTGACATTAATGACGATGAATTAGTGAGAGTTTTGCCCACACGCTACGCTGAAAATTCTGAATCAGAGCAGTCTTTTACTGTCAGACAAAATTAGTGCGGATGAGAAAACCACCAATCAAGGAGATTGATTTAAAAATGGAAAACACAGAGTTATTGTGCGAGATACCAACATCGGTCAGTCCCCGTGCTGACATTATTAATGGTTTGTTAGCTCAACTAGAAAAGGAACAGGATAGCGATCACCGTGCTGAAATCATAAGAAAATTAGGAGAATATCCTGAGCCTCAACTTATTAAAAAACTGTGGGATTTGAGAAATAATCTCGAAAACGAATCTGATGATTTTGTGTATTACGAAACCCAGCTTAGTCTGCATAAAGCGGCTACCCAAAAAGTTTTGACTCCAATAGGTATTGATTTTTTTCTGGATAACTTAGAGGTATTCCAATCAAAAGATAACAATTCTCAAGCTCCAAAAGTCTTAATTGACGCTGATCTAATTGAAGAGTTTTTATTACGAAATCAGACGACTCTTAACAGTGAAGCTACTAGGGTTATGGGACTTGTTTTAGAGGGAAAAATTAATCCTTACATTGGCGAAATGGGATTAATCAAAATTTGGCATAATATCAAAAATCTGAAATCTCAAGAATATGCCAATCGTTTGATTATTGAACTTCTGAGTAAAATTAACGTCGGCCAAGTTAACTTGAAAGAAATTGACCTAGAAAAATATCCCAACGTTAATTTAAAAACGGCAATTCAAGTTGAGATTGCCAGAAAGTATAGCCTAGAAGGTATTATCACCATCAGAGATCGAGAATTCATTGCCAGTGGATATCCTTTTGTGGGTTCCCCTTCCCTATTCTTACAGTCTTTAGGGAAAGATACCTCTTCGGCATCTATCGAAAGAACTCTCAAAAATCTCGGTAAAGCGGCAATGGAAAATGAACAAGTAAAACTCAATCAGCTTTTAGAAAACGAGCCTCAACAAAACTTATTCTTTGAAGATAATCTTTTGCTTTTTCAAGGCTGGAAAATTGAGAACTTTGAAATTCTTTGTGCTAATAACAATTTAACTTCCGCGACAGTTATCTTATGTAATACAAAAACCCAAGAGCGTTACACTGAATCGGCCTTTAAAAAAGGTTCAGTAGATGCACTTTGTACTGCCTTTGATGAGGCTCTAGCTCATTTAGTTGAAATTAAACATCACCTTAAATCTATCTATGTGGCTAACTTGACACCGGGTAAACAAGGAGCCACAACTGTCAAGGCGGTGGTTGAGTATGATGGTAAAGAAGTGATTACTATCCACACCCATGAAAATATTCTCAAGGCTTATTTTTTCGCCTACGTCAAAGCGATGATTGCCGTTTATGCACCCGATGAATATCACCCCGATATTCATAGCACAAAAGAATTGATATATTTGTACAAAATTGGCGAACGAGATTTTCGGGGACTGAATTTCAGCCAAGTTAATTTAATGGATAGTGAAGGCAATCTTTCCGATGCAAAATTGATGGGATGTAACTTCAGTAAGGCTAATCTTTCGGGGGTTAATTTAACTAATGCTGATTTAACAGGAGCCGATTTAAGTCATGCCAATTTGAGTAAAGCTAATCTAACGGGAGCTAACTTGACCGATGTTAAATTAGATGAAAATAATCTAACCCTTCTTGATGGCACAATTTTGACTAACACAATTATGCCTGAAATTAACATTGAAATTATTGGCGAATCCCGTTTAGAAAAGGTTGCTCAACTACTCAAACACATTGATCCTCAAAGTGAATCTCGAATCTTGGCTATTCACTCCATGACAGATTCCATCTGGTGGGATAATCCTCTTGGTCAAAAATTCTGGGAAGTTAACGAAGAACTAATCAAAAGGGAGATTTCTATTCAACGAGTCTTTATTCTTCCTGAAGTTCCGACTCAAAAGCATTTACAAGTGATTCAGGAACAACTTAACTCTGGTATAAAAGTTGCTTGTATTTGTCATGAAAAAGCTAAAGATGTTCAAGAATATTATTGGCATAATACCAACCTATTGATTAGCGAAAACTTATCTGTGCCAAGAAATTCTTTTACAGCGAGAAGAATTATGAATGGTCAAACAGAATCAGGTTATATTTCCTATCAAACAAGAGTTGTAGAGACAGATAAAAGTCTCTTTAACGCTCTATGGGAAAAATCTGAAAAACTCTCTACTGAAGCTAATCTTCAGGAACAATTAGCAAACCTGAATACCTGACTTTCTTTCCATCTTTAACTTTTCAGACTTACCAATTCCATGAAAAGGATGCCGTTGAACTTTCTGAATCAGCTTAATGATTTTTAAAGTCTGCTTACGGTTATACTCAACCCACCAAGCCAAATCTTCAAAAGCCAACCGATCAAATTCCAAGCTTTCCGCCATTTTCATCGGATAAATATTGAATACTGGCTTGGCTCATTTTTCCCGAACTTTATTGTTTTATTAACTGATCATCACAAGGCGATCGCTTTTTCTATTTTGTTTGCATAAAAAGCGGTCATTGGGAGGGAAATATCTCCATTTTTCAATCCTCATAATTAAACAACTATGATAGACAACTGACCATAATATTTTGGAAATTCTGGTAAACTTTGTGCTAGTCTATATTATTAGAAAAAAAGACGTAGGGAGTAATTTAAGTTGCCTGCTAGAGATTCCAGTCACGAAGCAGTTAAACAGGCCATCATTAATGACGGCTGGATAATTACGGATGATCCCTATGTTATTTCCGCTTTTTATTTGTTGATTTAGGAGCCAATCGTTTGATTGGTATTCGTCGTGGAGATCAACGTATTGCCATTGAAATTAAACAATTTAAAGGTCAATCTCAGGTTACTGATTTAGAGCAAGCGATTGGTCAATATTTATTGTATAAAATCTTGCTTAATCAAGTTGATCCAGACCGTGATCTCTATCTAGCGATTTCTGAAACAACCTATAATGATATATTTAGGGTCTGCTGAATAAATCTAAAAACCTTGTTGGGTAAGACTTTTAGACTTTTTGTCAATCAAAAAGTACCAGGCCTGGGAGTGATCAGGGGGAAAATTCAGGTACTTTTTC
>VYLI01000008.1_pt1 | contig 38304 bp, 40 predicted proteins | sample 5109511 | NCBI WGS metagenome assembly VYLI01 (sample SAMN12291808, study PRJNA351875) | freshwater metagenome | isolation source: freshwater lake | place: USA: Michigan, MSU1 Lake | collected 2011-08-19
GACGATTTTGATTTACAAGTTGCCGCAGATTACTCGAAAGGAGATAGAAGCTATGTTTAGTTTAAGCGAGTTAAGACAGACGCGTGTGTTTCAGGAGGCCCTAGAGGAAGGTCGTCAAGAAGGTCGTCAAGAAGGTCGCCAAGAAGGGGAAATCACCGGAAAATTAGCTTCTGTTCCCTTATTATTGCGAGCGGGGGTTAATACCCAAGAAATCGCCGCTTCTCTGGGATTATCTCTCGAACAGGTCTTAGAAGTGGCTCGGTCACGCGAAGCGTGCGCGAAGCGTTCGCCGGGAGAGAGCGAGCGCTAGGGTATTTTCAGATTTCGGCAGTAAAGATATAATTTCCTTATCTTCCTTTCCGCTTTTCTTCAAAACCCTTATTCTGTATGCTGTTTAGCAATAATTAGCGATCGCCAATTATCGGAGTAGTTGATAAACACTTATGAAGCTATCGTTTCTAAAGATTCACAAATCAATAACTTCCTTCCCAGAGCTAGAGCTACCTGATTTTGTGGTGCTTACAGGGGTAAACGGTGCGGGGAAAAGTCACTTACTGGAGGCTATCGAGAATGGGTCGATGCGGATTGATGATATAGAAGTGAATAATCAAACACGTCCTATTCGCCGGTTTGATTGGTCAAACCTTATTCCACAAGATACAGGTGCTTTTGCACCCTACCAAATTACTCAAGAAATATCTGGACTTTGGAATGAAATTAATCAGTATGTGAAAGAATATCGTCCTCATATTTCTCAAAATCTTCAATACTTTAATCGAGTTGATTTAGATAAACTTAAGCCTCGTGAGCTTATAGGTCTTACAGCAGAAGAATTAACTAAAACAGGCAGTAGCGTAGAGCAAGCAAGTCAAATAATTCAAGCTATTCGGGATACCATTTCTAATGTAAATCAAAATGTGACTAATAGATTTATCCAAAATGATCGAGTCAATAGGCAACGCTTGATCGATTTATTTCAGAGCAACACCGATATTCCTTTAGTCGCTTTTGACGAAGATTATTTTTATGAACATTTTCCTAGAAGTTGGCAGTCTGTTGATATATTTCAGCAGTCACTTGCTAGGATCTTCGTAGATTATCAACGCAACTGGCTTACTAATCGGCTCAAACGTGTTGCAAATTTAGAAGGTGAGACTGTTAGCTTCTTAACTGAGGAAAAATTTTTAAACAAATATGGAGAACCACCTTGGGAGTTTGTAAATAGTATTCTAGAGACAGCAAATCTTGATTTCAGGATTAACCAACCACCGAAATACGAAGATCGCCCTTATGAGCCAATTCTCACAGATAGAGTTAGGAACTCACAAGTGAGGTTCAATGATTTGTCTTCAGGCGAACGGATTTTAATGTCTTTTGCACTGTGTCTTTATTACGCTGATGATAAGAACAAACTTATTGTAGATAATCCAAAAATTTTACTATTTGATGAAATAGATGCTCCCTTGCATCCTTCAATGACTCAATCTCTCTTGCGAACCATTCAAGATGTTTTAATCAATCGTCGCAATATTAAGGTGATTCTAACTACCCATTCACCCTCAACAGTCGCTCTAGCTCCAGAACAATCTATATACGCAATGTATAAGACTGAACAAAGACGGATGCAAAAGGTCACAAAAGATAAAGCTTTATCTATCTTGACTACTGGAGTTCCAACTTTAAGCATAGATTATGAGAATCGTCGGCAAGTTTTTGTTGAAAGCCGTTATGATGTTCAATTTTATGAGAAATTACACGAAAAGCTAAAAGATTATTTAACTCCTGAGATATCACTTAACTTCATCGCGTCTGGTGGAGGAAATGGTACCTGTGATCAAGTAAAAGATGTTGTTAATCAACTGAAAAAAGGAGGCAACCGAACAGTCTATGGAATCATTGATTGGGATTTAAAAAATTGTGGTAATGGTCGTGTTAAAGTTCTTGGCAAAGAAACGCGTTACAGCATCGAGAATTATATTCTTGATCCCGTGCTTATAGCAGCTTTTCTTGTACGAGAAAAGTTGATAGAACGCATTGAGGTTGGACTCAGTGAGCGTGAAACCTATGTTGATTTTGGCACTTTTGATGATACTCGGCTTCAACAAATAGCTGATTTCATAGTAGAGAAAGTTAAGCCTAAGATTCAATCAGAAGTTCAAGATGATTGTTTATTATGCCAGTATCTTAGTCGCAAAACCATCAAATTACCTAAGTGGTTTCTTCGGATTCAAGGGCATAAATTAGAAGAAATTCTGAAAGATCTCTTTCCAAAGTTAAAGAAATTTAAGCAAGAACCTGAGTTGAAATTAGAAATCATCTCAAAGGTAATTGACGATTTTCCGTCTCTTATTCCCTACGATATTTTATCTTTGTTAAAAGAAGTACAAGATGTTAAATAAGTTGAAAAGCTATATTATAGCAGTTATGTTAATGGTAAGATAGGACGTTTTCGTGGTGGGGAGTCGGTGGTCAATATCAAATTATGTCATACTTAATCTTGATGAGACAGGCTATAAACATTATCGGTAAACCCAAAAAAAAGGAAGATAAATCATGAAAATTACTATCGATATTCCCGATGAATTGCCTCAACATTACAACTACAATAATCTTCCCCGTGAAATTTTAGAGGCTTTGGTGGTGCGGGCCTACCGAGCGGAAAAAATCACCAGTGCCGAGGTCGGAAGTATTTTAGGTCTATCTTCTCGTTGGGTGGTGGATGCTTTTTTGAAAAACCATGATGCCGATTTACATTACAATGAAGTCGATCTAGAGAGCGATCGCAAGACTCTTCAGCAACTTCGCAACAAACACGATCATAGTCTTTTATGATAGTCGTTTCAATTAAATTGAAGATAGATTTCGCCTTTGATACCCCCTTGATCCTAGGGTTGATTCATAGTAGGGTTGATTCATAGTAGGGTTGATTCATAGTAGGGTTGATTCATAGTAGGGTTGATTCATGAATCAACCCTACTACCCTTAATAAGGGGGGCGCTGATGGTTTTTAACACCTACCTACTTAAAACTACATTCCCATAATTTCGTAACCGGAATCTACATAAATAATCTGTCCGGTAATACCACTAGCAAGATCACTGGCTAAAAAAGCGGCCGTATTTCCCACCTCAATTTGTGTCACCGTGCGATGTAAAGGAGCGATTTCTTCCACATGATGGATCATATCAAGAATTCCCCCCACGGCCGAAGATGCTAAGGTGCGAATTGGACCTGCGGAAATACCGTTAACTCGGATCTTTTGGCCCCCTAATTCCGCGGCTAAATAGCGAACACTCATTTCTAAACCAGCTTTTGCTACCCCCATTAAATTATAGTTAGGAATTACTTTTACACCACCGAGATAGGTAAGAGTGATAATACTTCCCCCTTCCGTCATCAAAGGTTTAGCCGATTGCGCTAGACGGGTTAGGGAAAAAGTGCTAATATCTAGGGATTTAGTGAAAGCTTCCCGAGGAATGGCGGTAAAATCGCCCGTTAAACCCTCTTTATCGGCAAAAGCGAGACAGTGAATCAAAATATCCAGTTTACCCCATTTTTCCGCCACTGTAGCGAAAGTATCTTCTACCTGTTGGTCATTTTGGACATCGCAGGGGACATAAAAAGCGGGATTAAGTTCATCGGCCAATTCTCGCACTTTTTTCTCAAAGCGGCCTTTTTCGTCGGGGAGATAGGTGACACCGATATTTGCACCAGCTTGATGGAGTTGTTGGGCAATTCCCCAAGCGATCGAGCGATTATTGGCAATTCCTGTCACTAGGGCGTTTTTTCCCGTTAAATCTAACATAGTTCTCGTTTCTCTTACAAAAATCTCCCCAATAGCCGACCCCAGCGAGATTCGGTATAATAGGGATACAGATAAGGGGGCAGCAATGATCACCCCTTCCCCATTGTCTGGCAAAAAGCGCCCAAAACTTTTCCCAGTTTAGGCAGCGGTTATGTTTAATAGAGGTGACACTCGTTGCATAATAAAAACAATTTTCCCCTTTTTTGGATGTGAGATGGACTTATCATTAATACAAGACAAACCCCTAGCAGATGTGTTCCGTCGAATCGGCAGCGGCAATTTCCCCCCGGTGGTGGAATTGTTCGAGCGTGGCAAAACTATCTTTTTCCCGGGAGATCCGGCCGAAAGAGTCTATTTTTTGCTTAAAGGAGCGGTTAAGTTATCGCGAGTCTATGAAGCGGGAGAAGAAATTACCGTGGCTCTACTGCGGGAAAATAGCGTCTTTGGTGTGCTATCCTTACTCACCGGTCAGCGATCGGATCGTTTTTATCATGCCGTGGCTTTTACTCCGGTAGAATTACTCTCGGCCCCGATCGAGCAGGTAGAAAGGTCCCTCCGCAATAATCCCGATTTATCAATGTTGATGTTGCAGGGGTTGTCCTCGCGGATTCTGCAAACGGAAATGATGATCGAAACCTTGGCTCACCGGGATATGGGTTCACGTTTGGTCAGTTTTTTATTAATTCTCTGTCGTGATTTTGGGGTTCCCACCACCGATGGTATCCGGGTTGATCTAAAATTGTCTCACCAAGCGATCGCAGAAGCGATCGGTTCTACCCGCGTCACTGTCACCCGTTTATTGGGAGAGCTGCGGGATCAAGAAATGGTCTCAATTTACAAGAAGAAAATTACTGTCCATAATCCCGTCGCTCTCAGTCAACAATTTACTTAAATTCTGGATGACTAGCGCTTATATTTTGGTTTTGGCCATCGTGGTTTTAGGTGGTCTGATAGCGGCAGTTGGCGATCGCATAGGGAGTCGTATCGGTAAGAAAAGGATGCGTTTATTTAATCTGCGTCCGAAACAAACCGCAACTTTAATGACGATTGTAACGGGAATTTTGATCGCCGGTTCGACTTTAATTGTCTTGTTTGCTTCTAGTAAATCCCTGCGTCAAGGGGTTTTTGAACTGGATCGTCTTTTAAATGAACGTCGTGCCGCTATTAAGGATTTGGAAAGTCAGGTGAGAAAAACCACCGAACAGAAAAATCAGGTGGAAAAGGCTTTAAAAACGGCTAAAAGTGAACAGATAGCTGTGCAGAAACGTCTAGAGGTTCTTAACAAAAATTATCAAGCTTCTCGTCAGAGTTTGCGATTAGTTTCGGGACAGTTAGAAAAGTTTCGTAAGGAAGTGGCTAATTTAAACAATGAACGAGTCATTTTAACTAATCAAAAGGCACAGTTAACCAGTCAACGGGAGCAATTGTTCCAACAAAAATCAATTCTTTCTAGTCAGATAAATCAACTACAAACCACCGTTCAAGTTAGAGATAAAGAGTTGGCTAATCAACAAAAGTTATTAACAGCTAGACAAGCGCGACTTCAACAGTTGGAAATCCAACAAAAAACCCTACAGCTAGAAATTGATCGCCGGGATCAACGTATTGGAGAACTCGATCGCTCGATTGTGGATAAAAATTTAGCTTTGGAACAGCGCGAGGGAAAATTAAAAGATTTAGAAACCCAAATGGCTTTTCTTAAGCGGGAAGTGGAAGTTTTAGAACAATACTATCAAACCTATCAAGAATTGCGGGAAAAACAAATCGCTATTTTCCGGGGACAGGTGTTATCTTTTGGAGCTTTTCGTATTGTTGATCCCCAAGCTATTGTCGCTGTTATTGATAAGTTATTGCGAGAAGCGAATATGAATGCTATCCGTGCCACCCAACCGAATCAGCCTAATTTTGACCAGCGTTTAGTTAAGATCACAAAAGCACAGGTAGAACAGTTAAGTCAACAATTACAGGACGGTAAAGAATATGTGGTGAGAATCCTTTCAGCAGGTAATTATGTCTTAGGAGAAAGCGAGATTCGTGTCTTTGCTGATGTGGTTCCCAATCAAAGAGTTTTTGAGGAGAAACAGGTAATCGCTGCCGTTTCTATCGATCCCCAAAATATGACAGAAGAAGACCTACAAAAGCGCTTAGATTTACTTTTAGCTTCGGCTCAATTTCGCGCTAGAAGTGCGGGAGTTTTAGGGTCAATTCAAGTGGAAGATGGGTTATTAACTACGGTAGTTAACTTTATTGGTCAAGTCAAAAAGTCGGGTAATTCTATCGAGACACTTGAGGCAATTGCTGCTAGTAAAACGAATACATCTGGACCTTTAACTTTGCGTTTAGTAGCGGTAAAAGATGGTAAAATTGTTTTTAGTACGTCTTCTTAAAAGATAGCTAAAGTTAGGAGTTGAGATTAAAATCAATTCCTTCGTAAATATCAGCAAGATTTAAGCTAATTCCTAAGGAATCCAGAGAGATAATTCCCCTAGCTGGGATGTATTCTTGCAGTAACCAATGATTTTCTGATGTTTTGCTATAGGATTCTATTAGTATCTCCCCTTGACTGACGAGAAGATATTGGTTTAATTGGGGGTATCCATAGACGCAAATCACTGGGAAAGACTTCATAAATAGTTTTCCTTAAAGCATTGTCTAACAAGCGAATTAAATTGCGTACCAGTCGATTATGATTGATGCTTCCCCCCGTCATCTCGATAATTTCCCCGTCGTGATATTCGTGTTTAGTTTCTGCGCTAGTTTCTAAATTACGATATTCTTCTAAGCTGAGGGTTTTGGTAGGAGATTGAGTTAGCATTTTCTCTGTCACAGAATTTTTAATCGTCCTGATTATAACCTAGATCATAGAAAAAAGGTTATCATTCATAAAATATTCCTCAATTAAAATCAATTCCTTCGTAAATATCGGCAAGATTTAAGCTAATTCCTAAAGAATCTAGGGATATAATTCCCCTAGCTGGGATGTATTCTTGCAGTAACCAATGATTTTCTGATGTTTTGCTATAGGATTCTATTAGTATCTCCCCTTGACTGACGAGAAGATATTGGTTTAATTGGAATTTCATCGTTGCGATTATCACTAAATAATGGTTCCCCCGCAATGATCATTAAATCTGGGTATAAACCGCGATTATACTGGGGTATCCATAGACGTAGATCGCTAGATTGAAGACGATAATTAGTTCCTCTTAAAGCTAATTTTAGCAGGACAATCAGATTAATGAGAATACTATTATGATTGATGCTTCCCCCTGTCATCTGGATAATTTCCCCGTCGTGATATTCGTGTTTAACCTCGGCTATAGTTTCTAAATTACGATATTCTTCTAAGCTGAGAGTTTTGGGGGGAGATTGAGTCAACATTTTTCTAGATTAGAGCTTCTTTTGTTTAATCATAACACAATTAATGCTACCTATTTAATGCTAATTCCCCTTGCAGAAAATCAATAAATTGTCTAGCAGTTCTTCCCGATCGCCCATTATGTTGGGTTGCCCATTGTTTGGCACGAAATTCTAAGTCTTCTAAGCTAATTTTTAATTTAGCTAAACCTGCTAAATGACGCACTATTTTTAAATATTTTTCTTGATTAGCAGGTTCAAAAGTTAGGGTTAAACCAAAGCGATCACTAAAGGATAATTTTTCTTGTACTGTGTCCCAATTATGCACTTCATCCCCATCTTTTGGTCGGGGTCGATCGGCAAAAAATTCTCTGACTAAATGTCGGCGATTAGAAGTGGCATAAACTACGACATTTTTCGGTCTAGCGGTGATGCTTCCCTCTAAAACAACTTTTAAAGCTTTAAAAGCTTCATCGTCTTCTTCAAAGGATAAATCATCGACAAAGATAATAAATTTTTGGGGCAAATCTCGCAAGATTTCAATAATTAATGGTAGGTCTTTTAATTGCGATTTTGCCACTTCAATTAAGCGCAATCCCTGACTATGATATTTTTGCAATAATCCCTTGACTAAAGAGGATTTTCCTGAACCACGGCTGCCATAGAGTAAGACATTTAAAGCGGGATAACCTGCCAATAAAAACTCAGTGTTTTTAATCAAGGTTTCCTTAGGCATTTCATAACCGACTATTTCTTGAATCTGTACGGGATCGGGATGAGTAATTCCTTGTAATCTGCCTTCTTGCCACCTTAAAGCTTGATAACGGGCAAAAATTCCTGTACCACACTCACGATAATAATCGGCTAGATCTTCGACTAATTCCGTCCAATCTAAACTAGAATGGAGGAAACTTTCTAATTTATTGTCCACTTCCCAAGCGGGGAAAATTAGAAATTTAATTTGTTCAAAAACTGTCGAATTACTTAAGCTATAAATGCTAGAGTTATAAAGAGATTGGAGGATAGATAAATCCTGTTTAACGCCATTAATTAAAGATTCGGGTAACTCCCAAACACTTTTTTTCTGTACCTGTTGACTAAAGGGATTATCATCTAATAAAATTTGTTCGATTAGAAAATCATTCCAACTGATATTTCTGGATGCTAAAGCTTGAAACAATTGACCATAAGCTTTGAGAAAATCGGCAACATTATCCGTAGCTAATAGGGTAATAAATGCCTGGCCAATAGCATTATCAAAAACCCCTTGATACACAACTAACAAGCTGACTTTTTTGTAAATTTCAGAGTTCATTTTTTCTTCTCCACTAATAACTAACATTTCATGGCCGCCTTTTGGCAATTCCTAATCCGATTTAATAATTGCCGCCTTGTAGCCGAGGGAATGCCAATCAGTTATTATTCTATCAAGATAGGGTGATCTCTGCAACATTAAGGTTAAAAAAGGGAAAATGCCTACCGACTAATTGCCAGGATTTCTTCAATTGATTTTCATTTATCTTAATAGTGAGGTACGAAGTTCTCCTTTTGGGGAGTCAGTCCCGATGAAAAAATTTTCACCCCCATAGATGAAAGAGGTTTCCTTCCCTACACCCCACACCCCACACCCTACACCCTCTTTCAAGTCAGGAGATGATGCCCTGTCAGGTTACACATCATCTTGAGGAGAAACGCTATATTTGATAAAATTTAACCAATCTTGGATTTCCTGTCCTAACCAGAGACATTCATCCTCGCGGAGATTCTGACCGATAAGATAATAATTTTTAGCCGTCCGCAGACGAATCTGATAGTTACCTTCTGTGCCGTTGCTATGGAGAAAAATACCCCATAAATCTTGAGTTTTAAAAGCAAATTTTTTGTAGATAAAATTGAGAAATTTATATTTAATTAAAACTTCTTTAGGTGTAAGAATTAATTGCATCTCCCGCAAACAAATAAAACCAATTAGAGCTATAATAAAGGTAAGAATCGGGGAGATAAAGACAGTGACAGTAAGGACAATCGCCAAAGACCAGAGGGTAGGAGCATCGGAAAGTAGCTTAATTTTTGGGGGTAAATTAATCTCTAAATTATCCCGGTGTTTAGCGATGCGGATGGAACTGTAGGGAGGTTTTGGTAATTTCTTAGGATCGATTAAACTTGAGGCTTGGCGATAGTAGGGATGTTGGAGAAATTTCAGGGATTCTCTGGCACTTTTAAACCGCTTTTCTACCGCCATATCGGTCATAGTTTCTAACCAATCGATTAAATCATCATCAATTGTCACCAGTTGGCGAAATTGAATTTTAGACTCGCGGTGGGGCAATTCTATGGGGACAATTCCCGTCAATAAATGAATTAAAGTCATACCTAAGGCATATAAATCAGAACTGGGAACTGCCCGGCCCCAAAATTGTTCTAGGGGTGCATAACCACTCGTCCCCACCACAGTAAAAGTAACTCCTGTTACTGCACCGCGGGACTGGACTGCCCCAAAATCTACTAAATAAACGTTATTTTCTGAGTTAATAATTAAATTACTAGGTTTAATATCTCGATGTAATACTGGGGGCGATAATTCGTGCAAATAAATGAGAATTTCGAGAACTTCTTGGGCAATAGTCCGAATTACCGTAGCGGTGAAACGTTGCCCCCTTTCTAAGCGATCGCTTAGGGATTCTCCCGGTATATAATCTTGTACAAGCACAAACCAAGGAATCCCGTCACCTTGATTTTTATCGAGGGAAAAATAATCGCGATAGCGGGGAATACGGGGATGATGGAGAGAAGCTAAGACGGCTGCCTCCCGTTCAAATAATTTTAATTCTTCCCACTCCATCTGGGGACTAAAAGCGAGGAGTTTAATAATTACCGATTCTTGGGATAATACATCGATAGCTAACCAAGTTTGACGACCGATAGCGGTATTGCCTAGGCGTTGTTGCAGTTGGTAACGTTCAGCTAAAAGAGAATCAGAAGTAAAGGTCATAGTGGCTTTTCCCTTATTTAGACCGGTTTTTTGTCAGGAAAACTGCTGTCTGGTACTAATTAATATCGATTTGTTTTTTTGCTGTCCAACAAAGAGCGATTCCTTTTTCTTTATAGGAAGATTCTCCGACAAAGATAGGATATAATTCAGATTCCCCACGATAGATAATTTCCTGACCATCAAATCCTAGAAAAATCGGTTGATTGGGTTGAATTGCCTGATAATCTCGTTGAAGAATCTCAGGATGTAACATGGCTTTAATTTCACCCTGTTCATCCCTAGGATAATCGATCGAGCCTAAACGTTGGTAAACTATTAGGGATTCGCTGAAAGTATCGAGATGGGCTGCCAGATAATTTTCCTGTTCGATATAGTCTAGGATTTGATAGATAAGTGTTTCGGTTTGACGAAAAAGATAGGGACAGATGATACCATGGTCAATTGGACCGATTTCTAGGGTAAAAGCTAGGGGACAAATTCCTTTCAGAAAATGATTTTCTTCCTCGCTGACGGGATGATAAATTAAGCGTACCTCAGGATTAATTTTAGTCAGATAGGTAAAGAGTTTTAATAGCCAAGGATGGGGGTTAGAATAAATAATCGCCAGCATCATGTTAGATGTGGTGCTGTGAATATCTATTAATAAATCGATGGATTTTTCTCGGATTTCTTTGACTATTTTTTTAGCTCGTTTTTGTTCGTATTGCTGACAATCGGGATTAACTAAATCTTTTTGGTTAAAACAACGATTTAAATCCGTATCGATATATCTAACCCGTTGCTTTAGGGCTAAGGGATTAGCGATGAGACTGTAGGATTGAAAACTGCTGCGAGCAAGGAGATTAGGTGAGTTTTGCAGGTATTTAACCAAATAAGCGGGAGTTAGTTCATTGCCATGCACACCTGCAATTAAAGCCAGATTTTTAATAGTAGTTTTCTGCTCGATCATTTTTTATAAGTTTTGAGAAGTTGTAATTATTTATCTAGGGCAACATTGTCCTAGATAAATAACAATTATAAGTCTTAAAAAAGGGGAGTCAGGAGGGGCAGGTTGGGTGCGTCTCACATTTGCAGAAATACCAACAATCAGCAATTATCAGTGACTCTTAAATTGGTACAAAAATATGAACAATCGCCTGTAAGCATCTCACAGTTAAGCTAATGCGCGGGGGGTTTGGGGGGTTCTACCCCCCAAAAGCTTGGATTGATTGATAAAATCGGAAGTAATACCCAATTTTAGCAGAGAGTTTCCCTTTAAAAATCCCAGCTTAGTAGATTTACAAAAATGAGATGCACCAAGCAGGTTTACCAACCCACCCCTATAACTGATTTAGAAAAACCAACCGTAGGAATGAAGGCCTTTACCTAAAAGATTCACCCCTAAATAACATACCCAAACCACAACAAAACCACTGGCCGCTAGAATAGCCGGTTTTCTTCCCTGCCATCCCCGGGTAATGCGCGCATGGAGATAAGCGGCAAACACTAACCAAGTGATTAGCGCCCAAGTTTCTTTCGGATCCCAACTCCAATAGGAACCCCAAGCTTCATTCGCCCAAACTGCCCCGGCGATGATACCGATAGTGAGAAGGGGAAAACCGAGACCAATGACCCGATAACTGATATTATCGAGGGTTTCCGCCAAGCTAAGACGTTGGGGCGAAAGAGTCGTCATCGCTGTTAAGGTGGGAGTTAAAAGGGCGGTTGTGCCACCGTTAGCCGTTTCCATGAAAATTGGGGCGGAAAGAGTGGTAGATAACTTATTTTGCAGACGATAGGCTCCCGTACCCACGGAACTGCCTTTTAACTCGATATTTTGACCTCTAGTGACGATCAGAAAAGCGATCGCCATCAGGGAACCCACCATCAAAGCAGCATAACTTAACATCATGACGCTAACGTGCATCATCAACCAATTCGATTTTAAAGCCGGAACCAAGGGTGCCGAAGTTTGCATTTCCCCGGGTAAGGACAAAGTGGCAAAAGCGGTAATCACCATGGCTACAGGAGTCGTCACCACCCCCACCAGGCGACTGCGGCTAGTGTACTCAGCAATTAAATGAACCGCAGTTACACCCCAAGCGAGAAAGAATAAAGATTCGTAAAGATTGCTGATGGGGAAATAACCCGCTTCTAACCAGCGCGCCCCCAATAAAGCGGCGATACAGAGGTTAGCGATGGCCACTCCCGTGCTGCCCAAGCCGGGCAACAAAGGTATGCTAGGAAAGGCTGCCCCGGCCCAATAAACCAGCATGGTTAAAAACAGGACTAAAAAAGAAGTGTTATCGAGAAAGTTCTCTAAGCTAACTAAATTCATGGGATTTCTCTCGTTTGTCGCTCGCTCGCTACCAAGTATTCCATCCTCTATCCTATCCCATCGGTAAGGCGATCAAGACAGGGAATTGTTAGTATAAACTTTGCATTTTCACTCTCACCTGCCCTAAAAATTATGGCTAATCAAGAAGATAATAAATTTTCCTGGTCGCGGTTGCCGCGGTTAGGCAAAATCCTGATCATTTGTTCTGGTGTTGCCGCTTTAGGCTATTTTCTTATCCCTCGTCCCTCAGAATTATCCAATATTCCCCTCGAACCCTACAGCGAATTTATCAGTAAAGTGGAACGGGGCGACATCAGTAAGGTCAGAATTGGCAATCAAGTCATCTATTATCAATTAAAAAATCCTTTAGAATCCCTGCCTATTCCGGGTAATCCCCCCGTTAATCCCCCAGAATCAAATAATCCCCTTTATGGTGATTCTAGTTCTCTGGGCAGCAAAACAAGCAGTAATCTAGTCTCCGGACGAGTTTTTGCCACGATTCCAGTCGATAACCCCCAATTACCCCAACTATTACAGCAAAAAGGCGTAATCTTCGAGGCGATTCCCGTGGCCGAAAACAGTTGGATCACCACTCTCCTCGCTTGGGTGGTTCCTCCCTTAATTTTAGTCGCCGCCATGCAGTTTCTGTTCTATCGCAACGATGACACCCGTAAATCGCTGCTTTTTAATAAAAATCTCGCTAAAGTTTACGGAGACGACGAAAAATATCCGATTACCTTCAGTGATGTGGCCGGGGCCGAGGAAGCAAAAACCGAGTTAAAGGAAATCGTCGAATTTCTCAAGGATGCCGAGCGCTTTAATAAAATTGGGGCGCGTATTCCTAAAGGTGTTCTCTTAGTCGGACCGCCGGGGACGGGAAAAACCCTCTTAGCAAAAGCGGTCGCGGGAGAAGCGGGAGTGACTTTTTTTAGCATTTCGGCCTCGGAATTCGTGGAGTTATTTGTCGGCACTGGGGCAGCCCGGGTGCGGGATCTATTTGCCCAAGCGAAGAAAAATGCCCCTAGCATCATTTTTATTGATGAATTGGACGCGATCGGTAAATCGAGAAGTTCGGGATCGGGAACTAGCGGCAGCAATGATGAGCGCGAGCAGACTTTAAACCAACTTTTGACAGAAATGGACGGTTTTAGCCCCAAAGAAGCCGTAGTCATCGTTTTAGCCGCCACCAATCGCCCAGAGACTCTTGATGCCGCTTTATTGCGTCCGGGGCGCTTTGATCGCCAAGTTTTGGTGGATCGTCCCGATTTAGCGGGAAGATTGGCAATTTTGCAAATATACGCCCAACGAGTCCAGATGGGTGAAGATGTTAACCTCAAAGCGATCGCCACCCAAACCCCCGGTTTTGCCGGTGCCGATTTAGCCAACCTCGTCAATGAGGCCGCTCTCTTGGCTGCCCGTAATAATCGGGAAAAAGTCAGTCAAATTGATTTTAAAGAGGCGATAGAAAGAGTTATCGCTGGCTTAGAAAAGAAAAGTCGGGTTTTATCGGAAAAAGAAAAGAAAATCGTCGCTTATCACGAAGTTGGTCATGCTTTAGTCGGTGCTGTCATGCCGGGAGGTGGTCGGGTGGAGAAAATTTCCATCGTTCCCCGGGGTTTATCCGCTTTGGGTTATACCCTGAAAATTCCCACGGAAGACCGTTTTTTGATGACAGAAACCGAATTTAAAGAACAAATTACTATGTTATTGGGCGGTCGGGCAGCCGAAGAATTAATCTTTGGCAGCGTGACTAATGGCGCTTCCGATGATTTACAAAGGGCGACGGATATTGCTGAAAGAATGGTGACAATGTATGGTATGAGTAAATCCCTCGGCCCCCTAGCCTACGATAAAACAGGACAGGCTAATTTTTTAGGTAATAATCAGGGTAGTCCCAGGCGTTCGATCGGGGAAAATACGGCCAAAGCGATCGATGAAGAAGTTAAACAAATTATCGACGCTAGTTACCAAAAAGCCCTAGCAATTCTCAGTCACAACCGCAATTTATTAGAGTCGATTACCGCTAATCTTTTGACCACCGAAGTAATCGAAGGAGAAGAATTGCAAGAATTCTTAAATCAAGCGCAAATGGTCTGATCAATTCTCATAAACGGTCGAGAAGAGCTAACTTAAGGAGAAGACAGAATCAAAGCATTAGAAAATTGATATTTCCCTGCTTTGACGGTTAATTTGCCCTCTTTCCATCCCAAAGAAACGGGAGAGTTATCTCGACTTAAACTGTTATAAAGGGCGAAATTTTTTGACCAATCGTGCTTTTGACCGTTACGAATTAACATCGGCAGTAGATTGATTTGATTATAGGTCAATTGTAAACTCTGCCCTTGACTGCCTTTAAATAAAACCCTGCCTTGGTTAATTTGAGTTAAATTTACTTGACTTTTTTGCTTAAATATGCTCTTGAAATTCTCATAACTACCCTGGGTTGCCGCTTCCCCCACTTCCAGAGCAAAACCCGCATAATTGTTACCTGTGGGTAAAGCTTGGTAGGTATTATCATCGGGATAAGGGGAATTAGGAATCTCGATCATTTCAGGAGAAGAAAGATTTATTAATCTCAGGGCTAACCAAGTTTTTTCTAATTGAATAAACCAGATATTATCATCTTTTTCTACCTTGGCAGTTTTCGGTAATTGCCAGAAAAAAGCTTGGTCTGCTGGACGTAACCAGATTAAAAGATTACGATATTGTCCGATTTCATCCCCAGGATTTTTGCCCGGTTTTACGCCATTTTTGCCAGTGTTAGCCACAAAAAAATCCACACCTTTATGTTGATTAAAGGCCATTAATTTAAACGGGGCCACATCGCCATCGGGGAAAGTTCCCACCAGACTACCCATTTGATAACTAGCCCCGATAAATTGAGTTTCCCAATAACCTGGACTTTGATTATTGCCCGGTTTCCAGTTTTCATACAGGGGTTTACTGGCGAGAATTTCTACCGGTTTATTAAAGTTTTTTCGGGCTAATTCCATCACTGCCAAAGGAGGACGATAACCACTGGTAATTAGATAAAGAGAGTCCAATTCCGGGCGATTATTGGGGACGGGAGTATCACCAAAGTATAGCCAAAAAGTGCGGGATGCGTGCGATCGCATTACCCCATGGCCATCACCATAATCGCGTTTTACAGGACCACCCCAACCACCGCGATAATATTTAACACTAGCGGCCATGGATAACCAATCTAAGGCCATTTTTGCCCATTGTTTAACTTCCGTATCTTGAGCAAAATCGTAGAGATTGAGATAGGGAGCAAAGGTATGACCGTGATAAACTTCTGAATCCCATTCTCCCATACCGATGTTATATAAAGCTGAAACGTAACGCTTAATTTTACTTTTATAAATTTGACGAGTTGCTTCATTTCCGGTTTCTTCGGCCATCAGATAAACCGATGTTTCGCGCATCGCTCGCAGGTTATCAGTATTGCGACTATCTACCCATAAACCCCGTCTTGTTATACTCCAATCATTACCCGTTCCTTGGCCAGTACCGTGGATAGGGTGGGGCCGTTGTAAAGGGTCGGTTTCTGTCCAAATTTTCGCCGCATTATACATTCTCTGACGATAAACTGGATCGAGATACTTTCCGAGAAGAAAATACTTTCTAATTTGTCCTTTCAGGGTAAAAGAAAAATAATAATCTATATAATCAGTGTGGGCCTGTTCCCGTTTTTGTGGGTCATCCTGCTGCAGGAAATCTAGGGCTTTTTGCCGGTTTCCTGCCAAGAAATCAAACATGGCCATAGGATAGGATCTTTTCTCGTTTTCTCCCCACAAATTGCCATAACTTTCTGCCTTAGCAAAATGGTTAATAACTTGCTTGGCCCTTTGTTGAAATTCTGCCTCTAATTCCGGTGTCCAATCGTTAAGATATTGGGGGTTAACTTCGGCAACAGGGAAGGGAGCGATCGAGTTTTGAGAAACAGAATAGAGGGAATTAAAGCCAATAGTAAATAGGGCAATTATTACCGCTAAAATTAGATATTTAATTCTAGATCCAATCGTCATCTTCGGCAAATTCATCGATGTTTCCTTGATTTTCTGGGGACTGAGGTTGATTTTCTTTATCTAATTGTAAAGGAACTGGTTCAGGAGGGATAATTTCTGGTAATAATTCTTCGGGTTTTTGACCATCTACCTCCACCACAATCATTTCTGTGACGGGAAACCAAAGTATGCGGCCTTGATCGTCACAAACCGTCAGCGATCGAGATTTATCTGGATTCTCCATTGCGAAGAAATCTCCTAACATTTTAGTGGGTAAAATATTCTTACTTTCACCCCCACTAACTCCTAAGAATATATATTCGTTACCTGTGGTTAAATGTTGGACAATAATCGCCATAGTTAAAAAATTCAGTCAATGAAATGTACTTATTGATAGTTGACTTTTGAATGATAGCTTTCAGCCTTAAGCTTTCCACTGATAACTGATTACTGATAACTGATTACTGATAACTGATAACTGATTACTGATTACTGCTTAACTTGACTGCCGTGACTGCGGGGATCGGTTTGACTAGCGCCCACAAGAACATTAAAATCAGAAGTCTGTCCGGTAGTGGTGGCATAGGGTAGGGTAGAATTAGTTAAAAGTGCTTCTAAATTAGCAGTTAAAATTGATTTTGGCTGTTCTCCAATCGCTTGGGCAACTGGTTGTCCTTGATTATTTAAAAAGACAAAATGGGGAATACCATCCACACGATAACGGAGAATTTCCGGCAACCATTTATTATTATCAACGTTGAGCATGACAAAATTAATGGCATTACCGTATTGTTTTTTAATTTCGGCAATTTCAGCGGCCATCGCCTGACAACTGGTACACCAATTAGCATAAAATTCTGTCAGGGTGGGTTTACCATTGCTGAGGGCAAGATCGAAAGGTGTCGCTTTTTCCGCTTGCGCTTCCAAAGATACAGAACTAGCGGTGGTTTGAAACCCCAAGAAAATCGCTACACTAAGAATAACTGCCGTTACTGCCAGCAGCAGATTTCTGATTTTATTGGTGGGTGTGGTGGCTGTCATGGATAGTCTCTCAAAAATTATTCCTATCCTATCCTATCCTCATGAAAAAACGCGTTACTCTCACTTTTCCCAAAAAAGCCGTCCATATGCCCGTTACCTATCGACTGGCGAAGGATTTTAACGTCGCCGCTAATATTATCCGCGCCCAAGTTGCCCCCAATCAAGTGGGAACATTAGTATTAGAATTATCGGGAGATATCGATGAGTTAGAAGCGGCGATCGAATGGTTACAATTACAAAATATTGGCGTTTCCCAAGTTAGTCGCGAAATCGTCATTGATGAAGAAAAATGCGTCGATTGTGGGTTATGTACGGGAGTTTGTCCCACGGAAGCTTTAACCCTTGATCCCGAAAGTTTTCGTCTCAAGTTTTTGCGTTCCCGTTGTGTGGTTTGTGAACAATGTATCCCCACTTGTCCCGTGGCGGCAATTTCCACAAACTTGTAAAGTAGCAGTTATTAAATTAATTTTTTTGCCCATTTAAATAATAGCCATCTCTGGAGATTTTAAGCCTTCATTTGTCTCCAACGCGGTTAATCGTCACAAATATCCCGTTCCCTTTCTGCCTAAAGACCCTTTCTCCGATACCATAGTTAAAAAGAGATTGCTGACTCTGGCCACATCTGTGGGGATTACATACCATTAATCATGGTTTTTTTGCAAAAAATACAAAAAACTTGACATGACTTCTGCCGTTCCTCGCCTTTCCTATCCTGATAGTCCGATTGCTGATCTTCGCGGCCTCTATAACTTTATCCTCAACCCGCAACTGTTAGCCGCAGAAAAGGGCAATCCGTCGATCGTTAGTTTTTGTCAAAAAATTTCCCCCGTTGATCCCCTAGAAATTCTCTCTCGGATTGCCTCTAGCTATCCCACCCATTGTTATTGGGAAAATCCCCAACGAGAAACCGCTTTTCTCGGCTACGGCATCGCCTTTGCTGCCACTTTCCACGGCAAACAACGTTTTTTAAAAGCTCAAAAATTTATTGAAAACTGTCAACAAAGAATTATCAAAATTGATAACTATAGCGAGATTACTCCCCGCATCTTTTGTAGTTTCACTTTTTTCGACTCGGAAACAGCTACCCCCTTTCCCTCAGCTACCCTAACCCTGCCTAAGTTTCAAATTATCAAAAAACAGTCGGAATATTTTTTCCTTACCAATCTCCTAATCACCAGCGAAAAAGAAATAGAAAACTGCCTCGAAGAAACTATCAACAACCTCAAAATTATCCAAAATAACTCGAGCAATTGCCGACAAAATCCCCACCAGGCTCCCTGTAGTTACTATATTCATCCTACCTATAATTTTCAAGCGGCTGTTGCCGATGCACTCCAATCTATCCACGCCCAAAATTTTAGCAAAATTGTCCTCGCTCACGCTCTTGACGTGATTTCTCCCCGTCCTTTTCATCTGGTAAACTGTCTCGATAATTTGCGTCAGCGTCATCCCGATTGCTACACTTTTTCCCTCGGCAATGGACGGGGAGATCATTTTATCGGCGCTAGTCCCGAACGCTTGTTAACTGTCCATCAGGGGCAATTAATCACCGATGCTTTAGCGGGATCCGCCCCCCGGGGAGAAAATGCGATCGAAGATGCTCTCTTGGCCAATAAACTCCTCGCTAGTGAAAAAGAACAACGGGAACATCGGGCTGTTAGTGACTTTATTAACCAAAAACTGCGACAAATTGGCTTAAATACGCAAAATTCTCCCTCTAGATTGTTAAAACTCTCCAATATTCAACATCTCTGGACTCCTATCCATGCCAAACTAAAACCCTCCATCCATCCCCTCGAAATTGTTGCCCAGCTACACCCCACTCCTGCTGTCGCAGGGGTTCCCACGGAGATCGCTTTAGCACAAATTCGTCATTATGAAACCTTCGATCGCTCTCTTTATGCCGCTCCTTTGGGTTGGATTGATTGTCAAAATAATAGTGAGTTTATTGTTGGTATTCGTTCGGCCTTAATTGAAGGCGATCGAGCGCGATTATACGCCGGTGCGGGTATTGTTGCCGGTTCCGATCCGGAAAAAGAACTAGCAGAAATTCAGCTTAAATTTCAAGCTCTCTTAAAAGCTTTAACTTAAACTGTAGCTTGTTACCGAACTAATAACTTAAATAAGTCTAATTTACCCTTAAAAGGCGGATATTTTAAAGCGGGATTGAACCAAAGAGGTGTTTTCATAATGGCTTTTTGGTGACTAAAATTCTCAAAGGAAAAACGACCATGATAGCTACCGATCCCGCTATTTCCTCGACCACCAAAGGGTAAACTAGGATTAGTAAAATGAAAACTATTGTTGTTAATACAACCTCCCCCAAACTGGACTGATTCTAACCATTTCTTTTCGGTCTTTGCCTTGGTAGTAAACAGATAAAAAGCTAGAGGGTTAGGATTTTTAGCAATAATTGCTAAAGCTTCCTCAAAAGTGCTAAAGGCAATGATCGGTAAAATTGGACCGAATATTTCCCCTTGCATAATAGGAGCATCGAGGGAAACATTAGTTAATAAAGTTGGTTGAATATATAAATTTTCTCGATCGGTTTTGCCTCCAAAAACAATCTCACCATCTTGGAGAAAGTCAATCAGGCGATCAAATTGTTTCTCATTAATTATCTTACCATAATCAGCACTTAATCTCGCATCTTCACCGAAAAAATTAACAATAGTATTAGCTAATTCTTTGATAAAATTCTCCTGCTGGGATTGATGTACTAAAACATAATCAGCTGCGATACACATTTGACCAGAATTAGAGAATTTTGTCACGGCAATGCGACGGGTTGCCACGGAAATATTAGCATCAGCTTCGATAACACAGGGACTTTTTCCCCCTAATTCTAGAGTAACAGGAATTAACTTTGCTGCCGCTAGTTGATAAATAATTTTTCCTACCCTTGTACTGCCAGTAAAAAATATATGATCAAAGGTAAAACTGTCTAACATATTCGGAATTACTTCCGCACCATCTCCCGGGACAATTAACACATATTCTTCAGGGAATATTTCTTCAATTATTTTAACTACTAATTTTTCCGTCGCTGAGGCAAATTCACTCGGTTTTAATACCGCACAGTTACCGGCAGCAATGGCACCGACTAAAGGCACTAATAACAATTGGAGGGGATAATTCCAAGCACCAATAATTAAAACCACTCCTAAAGGTTCCCGAATAATCTGACTGGAGGATGGGAAATTTAAGAGATTAGTTTTAACAGTTTTGGGTTGCATCCATGAGCGCAAATTTTTTAAAGCGGTATTAATTTCCCCCAAAAGAAAGCCATTTTCAGTAATCCAACAATCTTCGGGACTTTTCTTTAAATCGCTATATAAAGCTTGATATATCTCTGCTTCATATTTAATGATTGCCTGTTTTAACTTCTCTAACTGCTGACGACGGAATTGATAGGAACGAGTTGCACCACTGGCAAAATACTGACGCAATTTGGCTAATTTTTCTGAGTTTGACAGCATCGAAATAATTCCTAACTTAATGATGAAATTCTACGGCATCCACTGGGGACGAATTCCCGCTAGAGGTAATTCAATTAAATCAGATTTACTTGCTTTTACTCCATCTTGTAGGGGAGGAATTAACATCCACAAACGACCACCGATAATTGTTTCTCCCGAATCGGTAGTCAAGGGATTAGTAGGATTAGTATCATAACTGGTGCGAAGTTGATCAAAAATAATTGCTAAACCATCGGGAGATAAACTAATGTGAATATCACGATAATCAGCTAATTCCAGTAGGGGAGTCACTTGACCGGTCTTCACATCTATTTTAGCAAAATAGGGTTTTTCTTTGTACTCTTGACTGTTAGTAACTAACTCGGTTAACAAACAATACAAATCACTACCGGTGGCATTAAATTGACAATCTATAATCGAACCTTGTAGATTGAGTAAGCGTTTTTGTAATCCTTGATTATTGACATAAAAAAGCGATCGAATATAACGCATTTTGGCATTATCAGTATTAAAATTTACCATTGCTGCGGCCGTACCATCGGCAGAAAAATTCAAAATTCGCCCAAATTTTGGTAAAAAATCCAGGGGTTTTGTCTCGAATTTTAAGGGCAAAAGCGCAATTCCTTCCCCCTGGGTGACAGCCAAAGTTTTACTATCAGGTGCGATCAAAAATTCTCCGCCTTGGATGTTTAATTGTTGGGGTTTTTCCCCCGATTTAACTGTCCATAAATCGAAGTTAATCGGATTGCGGCGCTCAATTCTCTGCACGACAATAGTTTCCCCATCTTTAGCTAAATCAAAGTGATTATTTTGATAATCTTTATTGTCTAGCACTAACTCAATTTTTAGAGGCGATTGACTGCTATCAACTTGGTAAAGCTGCAGTTCACGAATTCCCTCTATCCCCCGATTTTTCGCCACGGCCGAAAAGAGGATTTTTTTACCATCAGGATAGAATTCAAAAGCCATAACGGTCAAATTTGCGGGGGTTAAGAGGGTTTTCTTCTCCTCGGTCAAGTTATAAAAAATTAATCTTCCCTGTTCTTCCCCATTAGTGCCAATATAGGCAAAAGCACGATCGCGACTTTTAAATTCTCTTTCAAAAATTGCCAGGGTTTGTCCTAATCGATTACCGCTGCGAAATTGTTCCCGCGCACCTTCAATTTGCAGATGATATTTTTCTCCGTAGGGAATGGGAGAAGTGAGGGTATAAGCTAATCGTCTTCCGGCCCAACTAAACTTACCCGGCAGCGGAGGATCGATAACTAGATTTTTTTCTACACTAGCATGATCCATGGGGCGATCAAAAGTGATAATAAATGCTTGATCTTCCGAGCCAATTTCTCGATTTTCCCAGCTAAATTCCTTGACCCTTGGACCGGTTTGTAAAAGACATTGATTACCACAGCTATTACCTAACCAAATTAAGCCACCAATTACTAAGGTTAGCGATACAATTAATGTTATCGCTAATTTATCAATCGGTTGTAGTTGTAAGGGTTTCAGCATTATAGTAGATAGTTAAGCTGCTCGCGTATTTAAATTGCTTGTTGAGATGAGGCACTCTTGCCTTCCGAAGCTGATAACTGATAACTGATAACTGTTAACTGTTAATATCCGTAGGGATCAGCAGGAGTGGTTATAGATTTCACGGATTTAGCCTTAATTACTAATTGTCTTCTGGTGGTTGATTTTCCCACCTCTACGGGTAAGGATTCCGTGGCCATTTCTCCGGTGATTTCTAACCAAGTATCATTGGGATATTGACCGCGACTTCCTGATAGTTTCACCGGCAAACCCACGGGATAAGCATCTACGGCACAACAGGTAAGAATAAAGCGACTAATTAATAAATAATTATCGGGTAATTGGGGCAATTGCACCACAAAACCTGTGACTTTTACCGGTTGTCCTGTGTAAGCATCAGGTTCGGGGTAAGCATTCAAAGTTCTTACCCATTCAATTAAACTTTTTTCCTCCGGTTTAACGGTAGTGCCAAAGGATTGAGTTTGCAAGCGAGTTAGGGGTAAAGATTCACTAATTCCCCTCTGTAATGCGATTTGACTGCTGAGGGGCTGCGGGGTGATAAATAGGCCTAAAAGGGCAGTTATTACTAATAAACCTGAGCCAAAATGTTGGGGAAGAATGGTAATATGCGATCGATTATCGTTACTATCTAAATTAATCTTTTTTTGCCACTGTTTTAACAATGTCCAAAGCTTGACTATTCCCAGAAAAAATAAAGCAATACTGGTGATAAGAACCAGAAGAAAATAATTAGGATGAATTAGTAAATTTAACCGTCCAGTTATCCAGTATTTAAATAGTAACGAACCCCAACCGATTAGGGCAATAATATCGATAAATTGGGGGGCGATTATTTTTAGACGTGATGAATTCATGGGAAAAACTATCCAGGGACTGACCTAAAATAAATAACTGTGAGCCAAGGTGAGTAAAAAAGTCATTTGCGCTGCTAAAGCAAAGAGATAAATTAACATTCTCGGTTTAAAAATAGACAACATTAAACCAATCCCTTTCAGGTCAATCATCGGACCGAACACTAGAAAAGCCAGCAGGGAACTACTGGTAAAACTAGAGGCAAAGGAGAGAGCAAAAAAAGAATCAACCGTGGAACAAATCGAAACAATTACCGCTAACAGCATCATGGCCAAGATCGAAGTAATCGGATCCTGACCCAAGTTAAGAACAAATTCCCGGGGAACAAACACCTGTAAACCGGCCGCTATAGCACTTCCTAAAATTAACACTCCTCCTAATTCCCGTAATTCCATCACCACGTTTTCCACAAAAGTTAACCAGCGCCTTTTCATCGGGATAGCTTGCACTGCTGGTAGGACAGCAGTAGCGGCAAAACTTTCATCTAAGCGCAAAGTTTGCCCAGAATTACCGATCAGAAAAGAACCGGATTGTAGTAGTAGTGGGATAGATTCTTTTTCCGGTATTTGCGGTTGCCAATTGAGACTTTTTGCCAAAGAGGTTTGTAGGAGCGGTCGGGGATCTTTTTGGATACTAAAGATAATACCGATAACCGTAGCGATGAACAAAGAAAAGATAACTCGATAGAAAACAATTTCCGGTTGATCGCGAAAAGCTACCCAAGTGGACCAGATAACAATCGGGTTAATTGTCGGCGCTGCTAAGAGAAAACTAACCGCTACTGCATTCGGCATTCCTTGCACAAGTAAACGTCGCGCCACCGGTACATTGCCACACTCGCAGACGGGAAACAAAAAACCAATACATCCCCCCACAAATGCTCCTAAAACAGCATTTCGAGGCATCAGAGCAACTAAGCGACGTTCATCGACAAATATCAAAAGAATACTAGAGAGAATCACCCCTAGCAGCAAAAAAGGCATCGCTTCCACCAACAGGCTCAGGAATAGGGTAAAGGCATTTTGTAGTTGACTCATCTATCCTCGCCTTGGGAATTGGGGGTTTAGGGGTAAAGACTTAGGAACCCCAGAAAAAGGTTCATCAGTCCGCTCCCTGGCTTTTTAACATTTTTTTAATATATCCGATCGAGTGACCAGTTATCAGTTATCAGTGACCAGTTATCAGTTATCAGTTATCCGTTATCCGTTACAGCCTTTCTCGTCAAGATGAAGTATAACCCAATTTGGTATTGACGACCGACGACCGACTCCCCAAAACGAAAACTTCGTACCTCACCATTAAGATAACTGCTAGAGCAGATTTGAGTTTTCAGTCCACTGATTACTGATTACTGACCACTGAACTAGAGGACTCGATTAAGCTTGCCGCTTTGATAACCTTCTAGATCGAGGCTGACATAGATAAAGCCTAATTTTTGCAGATCAGCGACTAATTCGCTTAAATTTGTCCGATTAATAAAGTCGGGAATTGCTGCTGCCGGTAATTCAATCCGTGCCGTATCGCCGCTCGATCGCACCCGTAATTGACGATAACCTAATTTTCGCAGATAAATCTCCGCCCGTCCGACTCTTTGCAATTTCTCCAGGCTAATTTCCTCCCCGTAGGGAAAACGGGAACTTAAACAGGGTTGCGCCGGTTTATCCCACCAAGGTAAATTTAAGTAACGAGATAGTTGACGAACTTCGCTTTTTGTGATAGCAATTTCCGCCAAGGGTGAACGAGCGCCGCGCTCTCTGGCTGCTTGAATCCCGGGACGATAATCCCTTAAATCATCAGCATTAACGCCATCGATGACGTAGGCATAACCACGAGCGAGTGCAAGGGGTTTGAGGGTGTCATGTAGCTCACTTTTGCAGAAATAACAGCGATTAACGGGATTACTGGTGTAATTGGGGTTATTCATTTCCTCGGTTTCCACCAATTCGTGCCGAATACCGATATAATCGGCTTGAGCGATCGCTTCTTCTAATTCTTCCGGCAGTAGGGAAGGGGAAACCGCCGTAATTGCCAATGCTTGACTCCCTAGCAGATCATAAGCCACTTTTGCCACTAGGGTACTATCCACGCCCCCAGAATAGGCAATCAGGGCCTTTTCGCTGGTTTTTAAGAGGTTTTGTAATTGTCCGAGTTTATCAAGTAATTGACTGTCCATGGCGGCGATTTTGGCAACTGGTTTAGGGAGACCGTTTTTTATTTGGGTATAGACAAGTAGCTTAAGCCACTTGTCCCAAGAATTTGCGGCAATGAGGTAAGTAGTAGTGCAAAATAAATTTCCTAGTCAAGATAGGCACTCATGCAAGAGGCAAGAGGTGGTTAGATATGTGTAATTAATTTTGCGTGCGGTACTTAGTATAATTATAAATGTGTCTTAGCTTAACCCTCTCTACATGACAACAAATCTCACAGACTATAAACATATTTCAATTGATCATCGGGGAGTACCAATAATTGCGGGTTCTACCCTGAAAGTGATTGATCTAGTTATGGCACAAATAGCCTACGGTTGGACTCCAGAAGAAATTCACATTAACCATCGTGATTTAAGTATGAGTCAAATTCACTCAGCATTAGCTTACTATTGGGAACATAGAGAGGAATTAGATCAAGCTATCCAAGCTGATTTAGAATTTGCCCAAAAAATGCGAGAAAAAGCCGGAGATTCTCCCTTTGTTACCCGACTTAAAGCACAGGCAATAAAGTAAGGATGGACGGTTAAAATGCGTCTTAGCTTATTGCTGATCCCAATTATTTTAGTAAGTATTTAGTCATAAACTTCACTTCTATGACCTACTCTAATAATAATAATTATCCTACTCTCTCGATCAAATTCATAAATAACCCGATAATCTCCTACTCTTAATTTGTAAAACCCCGACCATTCTCTCGTAAGAGGTAGGGGGGTTATCTGTTCAAAGTTGATGGCTAACCATGCAATTTTATTAAGAATCCTCAGTCTGATAAAATCGGTGATCAAATCTAAATCAGTTATCGACTCTGGTTCAAAAGTAACAGAATAGCTCATTTAAGGTTCTATCCCATATCTTTTATCCACCTCAGCTGCGGGAATAGTCGGTCTTCCTTGTAATCTTTTTTGTTTGATTTCTAGTAACTTTTGTTTAAAAGATTCTTTAACTTGTTTTCCCTCATCCGGATCACCGAAGTACTCATCTAGAGTATCATCTACTGTATTACGGATTAAACTTTGTAACTCTTGGGGAGTCATGTCTTTTATCTGCATATTTGCCCCTATTCAGAAAAGATAATTGACCTCTCACTCCCGATTATATCAAGATGTCGGGGCAACCCCTCTGTAGTTGCCCCTGCCAAGGATAATTTATCCCCGACGACGAAGGGAAGCGGCACCCAACGCACCAACAGCGATTAAACTCACTATACCACTAGGTTCCGGGGTTGATACACCACCGCCACCAGTGGGAGTGATATCCCCATTAAGAGCCACAAACCCACCCCCGGCAACATTAGCAGAGTTGCCACCATAGAAGAAGACTTGAGATGAATTAGCATTCAGTCCATAGAGACGGAACTGCACCGGGCTGGTTTGGGGTGCTAAACTGCTTAGGTCAAAGCTGTAGGTATTAGAGATACCTGTTAAGCTAACTTGTGTCCCTAAATTACTGGTGAACCCATCAACACTGGAGCGCAAGACTAAATCTAGCTGAAATTCATCATGCCGCGCATTGAGTTGCAAGTTAGTAAAATCGACTTGAAAACCTGCACTGGGACTGACGGCAAATTCGACATATTGGCTGGGATTAACAGTGCTACCTGTATTCCAATGCGCTGTTCCTCCAGTTGCATCACCCAACGTGAAATCAGAAGTTAAAAAACTATTAAGCCTCTTTATCCCAGCGGTATCTAAGCTAGTGCTGGTTATATTCGCACCCACAGTATCGGCCGCCTTGGGATAGGATGCCGTATAAGCATTAAATTCATTCCAACCAGCTACGATGGCCGCTTGAGCAGGAGCAACCCCGGCTAGTCCCATCAGAGTCAAGGGGGTTAAAATTGTCAGTAATTTTTTCATGGATTTGATGACAGTAATAAGACAAAATTATGGTCATATTTAACGCTAGTTTTGCGCCAATATCCTGAGGCTAAAGCTATCACAATGGGGGGGGAGTCAAGGTTTATTTAATCATTGTTTATTATGGTTTTTATATTTAAGATAGTTTTGGGTTATATAAATATTTTTGACTCGTTCCAAGGTTCTACCTTGGAATGCAGATAAGCGAGGTTCTACCTCTACTTATTTCTTTGACCCAAATTATCACCTTCGCTCCTAGGTTCCCCCGCAATAAATTGACTGGGTGCATCTTACATTTGCAGGAATACCGACAATCAGCAATTATCAGTGACTCTTAGATGATTACAAATGTGTCAGCAGCTGTCTGTAAGCATCCCACCGAAAAACTAATGCGCTCCGGGGTTTGGGGGGTAGACCCCCCAAAAGCTTGGATTGAGTCATAAAATCGGAAGTGATACTAAATCCGTTAAGTATAGGCTACATATCGGGAGAGGCACTCATGCAAAAGGGGCAGTAAATAATCAGTTTTTAATAACCGGATTTAGTATGATATGTTCAATCTCCAGCAATCCTAACACATATTTTTGTAAACTTAAACAATACCCACAGCGATTGTTAGCTTGTTGGCGAATTTTATCTTTAGTATAGTCGGGAATAGGGTTAGGATTCATGCTTCTAAGGGTGAAATTAATCCTCTTTTAAACGCTTCATTTAATCCTTGAGACTTCTTTAACAAGTTTATTTGATAAATTTGCATCAATGACCAAAGTTCCCTATTTTCAAAGGTTGATAAATCCCTCTCTTGTTGTTCATTGAGCAACTCGCTTAATCTTTGATCCTGTTCTGATGCCATTTGTAATTGAGTTAATTTGATAATTTCTTCATCTGATAATGAATTTAGGGATGAGATTTTTTCGCCTTGATAATTGGGACTAATAGAAAAAGCGATCGCTTCTACTAATATATCATTAAGATCACGGTTAATTGAATGGGCTAAGGATTGAGCTAGATTAAAAATCTCATCAGGTAAAGTTAAAGTAATTGAAATAGCCATAAGCTTTTTTGATGCTGGTTTATAGAGATATTATAATTATAACTCAAATTTTTTGGCGATTTCGAGGCAAGATTTACCGATAACTTAACTCACAGCAAACCCAGTTAACTTACGAGTTTCCAGATCGTAAAAAGCTAAAACTATATCTTCTTTAGAAATACCCTCCCTTAATAATTCCGTAGCGATACCTTCCTCAGTCCAATCCTCCTCAATATAAATCTTCTCATTTTTAATCCTAATATGGACTTGAATATTCCTGATTTTTTTCTTGCCTTCCCAACCCATAAAAAGCCAAAAATACTGATCATGTATCTCATCAAAAACAAGACAACTTTCTTGATCTAAATTAGCAGAACCAGAAACCCATTCGTGATATTCTGTTAATACTTTTTTAATGGCATTACGATATTTTTTTAATCTATCCATTGTAAAATTTTCTCCTTTTCCATTTCAACAACCAGCAAAAGTAATTGATTTATTTTCACAATATCCTGAATTGATTCTCGTTGGAAAAAATTTTCATAAATGCTGTCTTTAATGGCTAGATAAATTTGATATTCTGGTTCGGTAAGACTGATTAAATTTCGATATAAAATATATTGTCCTAAAGCTATTTCAAAATCTCTCATAGGTGAGGGACTTAAAAAGCTTTTGATTTCTACAACAATTTTACGTCCATTTCTTTCAGCAGCCAAAGGTTTTTCTGCTGCTAAATCAGCAAAAATTCAGCATCTTTGTATTTAATTTTATAAGGAGCAGCTAAAATCCTCCAACCGTCTTTAATTAAGGCATTTTTCACGGCTTCATGGTAAATATCTTTTGCTGGCATGGTTCTAAAAAAGTAATTTCATTAGTTATATTTAATTTTATTAACAATCCTAAGTCTGATAAAATCGGTAATCAAATTTAAATCAGTTATCGAGTCTGGTTCAAATTTAATTTTTGTTGATGATAAAATTTAGTTTAATTTAAACGATCCCCCCTTCTCCCCTTAATAAGGGTGCTGATAGTCGGGGGGATCTGAATTAAAACCCACTTACTTAGGGGAGGATTGTTGATTACTTCCCTCTAGTTTTTTCGGCCCAAACTTTGCTGGGTAATCCCCAAACATAGATGAAACCTTCGGCAGCTTTATGATCAAATTGATCCTCGGCTCCGTAGGTAGCTAAATCGGGAGAATAGATAGAATTGACTGACTGACGACCGACCACTTTAGCGTTACCTTTAAACAGTTTCACTCGGACCGATCCCGTTACCTGTTCTTGGGTTTTGATGATAAAAGCATCGATCGCTTCCTTTAAGGGACTGTACCACAATCCTTTATAAATTAACTGTCCGTAGGTATCTTCAATTCCCCGTTTATATTGGGTAACATCTCCAGTTAAAGTCAAACTTTCTAGGTCCCGGTGAGCGTCAATTAAAACTAATAAAGCCGGGGCCTCGTAAATTTCTCGGGATTTAATTCCCACTACCCGGTTTTCGATCATATCTAACCGACCAACACCGTGTTTACCCACTAGGTCATTTAATTGACTAATTAGCGTGACGGGAGCGAGATTTTCTCCGTTTAAACTGACGGGAATCCCCTGATTAAAACCAATATCGACGTATTCCGGCTCGTTGGGAGTATCGGCGATCGCTTTGGTCATTAAATAGATTTCTTCCGGGGGTTCCGTCATCGGATCTTCCAAGGGACCGGCTTCAATACTGCGCCCCAACAGGTTACGATCGATACTAAAGGGTGAGGATTTTTTCACGGGAGACTCAATCCCGAATTTTTCCCCGTAGGCGATGGTTTCTTCCCGGCTCATGCCCCATTCCCGGGCGGGAGCGAGAACTTTTAAACTAGGATTGAGGGCCATAATGCCCACATCAAAACGCACCTGATCGTTACCTTTGCCGGTGCAGCCGTGAGAGACGGCATCGGCCCCGTATTTCTCGGCGGCCTCTACTAATAATTTAGCGATTAAAGGACGAGCCAGGGCGGTAGAAAGGGGATAACGATTTTCGTACAGGGCATTAGCTTGAATTGAGGGAAAAGCGTATTCTTTGACGAATTCTTCCTGGGCATTGACCACTAAGGATTCGATCGCTCCGCAGCGCAGAGCTTTTTCTTGAATTGGTCCTAATTCGTCTCCCTGTCCTAAATCGGCGGCTAGGGTAATCACTTCTTGCACTCCCCATTCCTGTTTGAGATAGGGAATACAAACGGAAGTATCGACTCCTCCGGAATAAGCTAAAACCACTCTCTTGGCGCGTCCCATAATTTTTTCACCTAAAAACGACTAATTGATTACTCTTTTAATTTTATTATATATCTTGGGGATTTGATGCTTCTTTTTTAATGCTTTTTTGTTTAGTTTTTGATGAAGAAAAGGAATAGGAAGTCACGAGCAAAGAGCAAAAACTAAACGGGCAACCGGCCGCTATTTACGTTTACTGGCAGGACGACGGGAGGATTTTTTCGGAGCGGTATTTTTGGGATTATCGTTAGTTTTATCTTTAAATATTGGAATAGTAAAATGAAACTGACTGCCGTTATTTTTGCCCTGGGATTCTGCCCAAATTTCGCCGCCCCAACCATTAACGATCTGACGACAGATAGCCAGTCCTAAACCGGTTCCCCCGGCACTGCGTCGCAGGGCCCCCTCCTCTTGGTAAAAGCGATCAAAAACCTGTTCTAAACGATTGGGTTCGATCCCGCGTCCAGTGTCAGAAATGGTTACTTCTAGAGTTTTTGGCTTTCCCGAAGCGACTTCGATCGAGACACTTCCCTCGCGACCGGTAAACTTACAGGCATTATCGAGAAGTTTGGAGAGTAATTCCACTAACCACTCGCCATCGGCTAAAACAAAGGGCAGATTAGGGGGGACAAGATTGCTAATTTTTGGGTTGTCGTTGTCGAGATTGCGGGAGTGAACATGACTGATGGCTAATTCCACACATTCCGATAAGGATAAAGCTTCGGGATTCCAATTAACCCGGCCACTTTCTAACCGAGAAAGAGTTAAAAAATCTTGGATTAATTTACGCATTCGTTCCGCATCTTTCAGGGCAGTATCAAGCATAATTTGGCGCATTTCTGCCGGCATATCCGGTTCCGAGGCCAAACTTTCTAGACAGACTTGAATGGTGGAGAGGGGGGTGCGTAATTCGTGGCCGGTTATGGCGACTAAATTAGAACGAGTGCGATCGAGGGCGGCCAATTGTTCATTTAAATCCTGTAAATTAGCGTAGGCTTCTGCTTGAATGAGGGCGACTCCGATTTGAGTGGCCACCGCATCCACAAGGGCAACATCCTCGCTTTTCCAAGTGGTGGTATAGGGTCCACAGTGATGCAGTTCCAACATTCCCAAGAGACGACTTTGGTAAAGAATCGGTACTAATAACCAGGAATAGATGGAACATTCCCGCACGAGATTTTGAATGGAATCGCCGGGGAGACGGGGATCGTGAATAGCGTCTTCGATTTTCAGGGATTCTCTCAATTCCAGCACTTCCTGAAAAAGAGGATTATTTTTCAGGGGCCATTTTTGTCCTTTGATGGAACTAATGCCGGGGTTTAAAAATTCGTGTTCGATGGTGGCGTTAATGTCGGCCTCATGACAACGATAGACCACGCAGCGACAGACTCCCAATCCCTGCCCCAATTTCTGCACTGCCACCTGTAGGATAGCTTCCGGATCGAGGGAACGACGGATCGAGGCTGTCACCGAGTTGATCAGTCTTTCCTTGTGTTCTTTCGATGCCAAGGAACGATTGGCTTTCAGCAGTTTATACTGTCCCGCTTGCAAATAAGTGACCAATCGCTGGACAAAGGGATCTGATTCCTCTTGATGATCCCTGTCCGTCAGTTCACAGATCAGGTATTCTTCTTGAGCGCGCCTAATTTTGTCGGCTAGTTCGGGACGATAATCGAGAATATGATTTAAAAGAATTTGGGCGGCCTGTTGACTCCCATGGCGATCGCTCGTCCAAATCCCCTCAAAACGACGATTATTATCCATAGCTGCCCCATTTTCCCCCTCTGCTGTCAGATGGGTTCGTTCCCGACAGATTAAACAACTAGCATAATGGCGACCGATAACCACTAGATGCCATTCTTGGGCTAAACTGTCCTCCGGTTGAAAAGCGATCGTCTCGTAAATGTCGGAACTATGCTTAAAATCGGTTTCTGGGGCCGACAAAACATAAACTTGCCCGCTTTTGTGGGCAATGCGTCGATAGCGATGGGCCTCTTGACGATAAAAGCGCTCACGCTGAAAACTGGCAATCACTAACGGTTGATCGTCTTCCGCTAAAACCTGATCCTCCATGGCGTGGGATAACGCAGTCAGGGATGCTTTGAAGTACATCTGCGATCGCCATTGGGGGAGTAACTGCAACAGTTCTGTTAAAACAGAAGTTGATCTGCTCATCGATAATCTGTCTCGAGTCGAGTGTGACTAAGCTAAACGGCGCTTAACCTGCATGATCCAATAGCTATAACCCTTTTGGAGTCTATATCGGTGATCCGAAGTAAAAGCCGTTTAGCTTAGCAAGCGCGATAGAGGGAACTAGCAATTTCTCCCTTGACCCTATCCTACAGGCTCAAGGGGACAAGAGGTGAGATCGTGACGTCAAGAAATTTAAACCGAGTGATGCCAAAAGTGAGCGAAATTATTCTAGTTAACTAGATGTAGGCGACTTTCATTGCCCAAAGGATCAGAGCAATAATACTACCGATAACGATAATCGACGATATCGCCACTACTGCCGGTTTATCGGCTCCCTCGAATTTCATGATGCCACGATTTAAGTCTGACATTGCCCTTAACTCCTTTTCATGAGATGGATGTAGAAAGTATGAGACACTTTAGGATCATAAATTAGCGAACTCTCATCTATCCGTGTTATTAGAAATTGGTATCATTCGGCTGTCTTTAATCATTCTAGGCGTTCTTTTCGCCCTTGCCCTTTTCCTTGAGGCTATTTTAAGAATTGTCTTCGGGTTCGGTAATCCGCTTATTTACGAAGCTGATGCTGAAATTGGCTATCTTTTGGCTCCTAATCAACAAACGCGCCGTTTTTCTAATCTTATCGCCGTTAATCAGTATTCGATGCGGAGCGATCCGATTACACCTCAACGGCCCCCGGAGACGACGAGAATACTGTTAATCGGGGATTCGATCGCTAATGGCTCCTGGTGGACGGATCAAAAAGAGACCATTTCTGCTTTAATCACCAAAAATTTAGGCCAGAATCTGACTGGTTCAGTGGAGGTTCTCAATGCTTCGGCCAATTCTTGGGGACCGCGCAATCAATTGGCTTATCTGCGACGTTTCGGAACCTTTGAATCCCAGGTGATTGTGTTATTAATGAACACCGATGATCTGTTCGCTTTAGCTCCTAGTTCGGCGGTGGTGGGACGAGAAATTAATTATCCCGCTCGCCGGCCGGCTTTAGCTTTAATCGAATTGTACGATCGATATTTTAAGCGTTATCCTCCCCTGCCACCGGTGCGAGAAGGGGGCGATCGAGTGGACAATAATTTAACCGCTCTTGCCCAAATTCAAGCCCTTGCTCAGGCTAATCAAGCCCGTTTAATTATCGCTATTACCCCCCTCATTCGCGAAGCTCAAAAACAGGGGCGAGATTATGAATTAAAAGCCCGTCAAAGACTAGCAGATTTCACCGACAACCAGCAGATTTTTTATCTAGATTTTCTGCCCATTTTTCAAGCCCATCCCAATCCCGATTCTCTCTATATCGATAATATTCATCTCAGTCGAGACGGTAACGAGTTAATTAGTCAAAAACTCGCCGAGGCAATCAAAAATGTCTTTTAAGTAGGGTCAGTTATCAGTTATCAGTTATCAGTTATCAGTTATCAGTTATCAGTTATCAGTTATCAGTTATCAGATGTGAGTTTTTAGTTATCAGATGTGAGTTTTTAGTTTACTGTTTACTGTTTACTGTTTACCTGTTTACTGAAAATACACCCCACTTCCCTAACAACCATACCAAAGCTTTTCTATCTGCTTTGCTAGGGCTGATAACTCAGAGCGATCGCTTGTATCTCTTAACAGGGTGACATGGCCTAATTTTCGACCGGGACGGGATTTTTTACCATACCAAAAAACGTGAGCCTCCGGAATTGCCGCTAAAACTGCTCGTTTTTCGGCGTAATCGCCGTCACTATCCTCAAAACCTAATAAATTAACCATGACTGCCCCGGCAGATTTTAAATCCGTGGCTCCGAGGGGCAAATTAGCCACTGCTTGCAGTTGTAGGGCAAATTGGGAGGTAAGACAGGCAGAAAGGCTGTAATGACCCGAATTATGGGTACGGGGAGCGATTTCATTAATCAATACCTCTCCCTGGGAAGTGACAAATAATTCCATCCCGAAAACCCCCACCGCCGACAAACTACTTAACAGATGACGGGCGATATATTCGGTTTGAGCGTGTAAAGATTGATTAAGAGTGGCGGGAGCGATTACCCAGTGACAGACTTGCTCCTCTTGATGGGTTTCCACCACGGGATAGGTGACGATTTCCCCGGTTAATCCCCTAGCGGCAACGATGGCTAATTCGCGCTCGTAGGGAATATAAGCTTCTAACATCAAGTCAAGAGGCTCTAATTGCGGCTTTTTGGCGTTTAATTCTTCAGGAGTGCGAATAATAAAGGTTCCTTGACCATCATAACCGTGTCGTCGCGCTTTCAGCACTAGCGGAAAAGGATAATTTTCTAGTTGGGATAAATTATCTATCGCCCAAAAATCAGGCACAGGCAACCCTAGGGAGCGTAAATAACATCTTTGCTTGTATTTATCCAATAGGGGGCGCAGATTTGCCAAACTAGGATAGAATTTCACTCCTGTGTCCGCTAATTCTTCTAGGGCATCTAAATTAACAAACTCATTTTCAAACGTGATCAGATCACAATGTTGAGCTAGTTTTTTTGTGCCTTCCACGTCAGCTATTTCTGCGAAGACAACCCCGTCAGCTAAAGCAACGGCGGGATCGTCGGGGTGTGGTGTTTGTACAATTAGAGAAATGCCTAATTTCTTGGCTTCCTGTGCCATCATCCAAGCTAATTGTCCACCACCAATAACACCAACCCTTGTTTGCATCATTGATCACATCCTAAAGATTCCGGGGTAGAGACGCCGGTTTTTGAGTTTACACCCTCGGCTCTTTCACAGAGATTTTTGATTTGTTGAGCGTCAAGCACTGCAAAACTAAAATCAGCACCGTTGATATTTACTCCCTCGAAAATGGTACGCAGCATAATTGCTTCGGCAAAAATGGCATCGCTTAAATCAGAATTTTTAAAGGTACTCAGATAGGCTAACCCATTGGTTAAGTCCGCTCCATGAAAGTTGCCTTCGATGATAGAGGCTCCGTTAAACACCGCCCCGCGCAAATCGGCAGAACTAAAGTTAGAATCTTGGAGATTAACGTTAGTAAATTGGGCAGATTGCAAATTTTGTCCCGAAAAATCCTTTCCTGTCAGATTCTGGTTTTCATAACTGGCATTGGCTCCTGTGACAGCAGCAGAACTGGCAGCTAAGGCATTGACAGGAGATAGGATAAATAGTAAGGCAAAAAAAGCGATCGCTAATCGAAAGATAGTCTTCATCAGGGGAAAATTCCATCAGTGGGCATTCTTGATTTTATAGCAGTAAGCCATCGGCCGTCAGCTTTTCGCTGGCCGCTAGAAATTGCTGGCACAGAAACCTTTATAATAGCTGTCTAAGCTTATACTGCCATGCAATTTAGTCTAAACAAAAATATTTAAGCAACGGGCCATCAGCTTTCAGCTAAATACAAAAGTTAATTAATTTTCTCTCTCCTGACTCCTATTTCTAAGGACAATTTCTGATTTATACAAGAGGTTTGATGGATACATCGCAACTTTTATTCAATGGTTTAGCCGTCGGCAGTATTATTGCTCTGGCTGCTGTTGGGTTAACCCTTACCTGTGGCATTTTGCGTCTGTCTAATTTTGCCCACGGCGATTTTATGACTTTGGGTGCTTACATAACTTGGGTGGTAAATGCTCAAGGGATTAATCTCTGGTTAGCGATGCTGGTGGGGGCAGCGGTGACAGCTATTGCGATGCTCATTGCCGAGAGATTATTGTGGAAACCCATGCGCGATCGACGGGCTGATTCTACCACTTTAATTATTATTTCGATCGGTTTGGCTTTATTTCTTCGCAATGGTATTTTAATGATCTGGGGCGGTAGTAATCAACGCTACGATCTGCCTGTGATGACCGCTACAGAAATTTTTGGGATTAAAGTAGCTTTCGATCGCTTGTTAGTCATTGGTTTGGCAATTATAGTTATTATTGCCCTCCATTTGTTATTGCAAAAAACTAAGATCGGTAAGGCGATGCGCGCCGTAGCTGACAGCACCGATTTAGCTAGAGTAACCGGAATTAACGTCGAATGGGTTGTCTTCTGGACATGGATAATTACGGGAGTTTTAACTGCTTTAGCCGGAGCGATGTTCGGGTTAATTACTGGGGGAGTGCGTCCCAATATGGGCTGGTTTTTAATCTTACCAATGTTTGCCGCCGTGATTTTAGGTGGTATTGGTAATCCCTACGGAGCGATTGCCGGGGCTTTAATTATTGGTGTTGCCCAAGAAATTAGTGTTCCCTTAATTGGTTCTGATTATAAATTAGCCGTGGCTTTATTAATTATGATCTTGCTGTTATTATTCCGTCCCCAAGGTTTATTTAAAGGCACGGTTTAACAGTTATCAGTTATCAGTTATCAGTTATCAGTTATCAGTTATCAGTTATCAGTTATCAGTTATCAGTTATCAGTTATCAGTTATCAGTTATCAGTTATCAGTTATCAGTTATCACAGTTATCAGATGTAAGTTATCAGTTATCAGTTATCAGTTATCAGTTATCAGATGTAAGTTTTAAGTTTTAGGTTATTTACTTATTTATCTTCATCTTTATCCCTGTTTACTGATTACTGTTTACTGATCACTGACAAGCCCAATTTTTAATCCTGAATATATTCTTCCCCGGTAATTAAAGCGTATTCAGCGCGGGTAAATTCTCGACCTAAATAAGCAGCATGATCGAACATAGTAATTGGACAAGGTTGGTTTTCTTCGATCACTTTGACGGCTAATTCTTTGGCGGTTCTTGCGGTGTAAATAGTCTCAGGATTGCGATCAAGTTTTTGCCTAACACCGATAACTTTTCCCGTTTCTGGATCGACGGCTAAACCTTTTTCATTGATAATATTGCTGTAATGTTTGGCACAGATTAACCCTGCTTCTCGGTCTAGATAAATAATAAAATATCCTCCGGGATCGAGAGCGATCGGACGTTTTGAAAGTTGATGATCAATAGCTGTGATTTGGGATTTTAATTCGCTCATTTTCTTGACAAAATCACTTAAATATGTAGATGAAAGCAAGAGCAAATTATATCACATACCATCATCCTTTTTCTAGAGCATTTTGTAAGTACCTAAGCAAAATTAATTACACATATCTAACCACCTCTTGCCTCTTGCCTATCTTCACTAGGAAATTAATTTTGCACGACTACTTAGGGTTTGCTGAATAAATCTAAAAACCTTGTTGGATAATATCTTTAGGCTTTTTTGAAATCAAAAAGTGCCAGCCATGGGAGTGGTCGGGGGGAAAATTCAGGGACTTTTTCCCCGAAAATTAGGTAATTGACCCTCTGAAAACGGGTAAAACCCTACACCCTACACCCCACACCCCACACCCTACCCCCACGAAAAACTTTTTGCCGCAAACCC
>VYLI01000013.1_pt1 | contig 34904 bp, 38 predicted proteins | sample 5109511 | NCBI WGS metagenome assembly VYLI01 (sample SAMN12291808, study PRJNA351875) | freshwater metagenome | isolation source: freshwater lake | place: USA: Michigan, MSU1 Lake | collected 2011-08-19
TCCTCGCTTGGGCATTCGTTTTCAATTAGCCCAACCAGAGTTACTGTTGTATTATCCCGATGGTCAACCTTTCACCAGTTACAACCAAGAACGACAACGGGCCGAAACGGAACGACAACGGGCCGAAACGGAACGACAACGGGCCGAAACGGAACGACAACGGGCCGAAACGGAACGACAACAGGCCGAAGCGGAACGGCAACGGGCCGAAGCGGAACGACAACGGGCCGAACGATTGGCGGCAAAACTGCGGGAGTTAAATATTAATCCCGAAGAAACTTAAAAAAAATTATCGCTCGGCTCAATCGATCGAGATAGTCTCGGTACAATAAAAGTAGATAAATATCAAGTCCTCTAGCTAGAGTCGCAACAGTAAGCCCAGAAAAAATGCGCTAGGGCAGGGTTGACTAAATCGACGAAGCAATCGCTAAATAGGGGTAATTTCCGTCCACTTCTCCCCAATCCTGAACGGGAGAGGCAGAACCGAAGAATTTCTATAAAATTTCGGTAAAGGTGGAAAGATCAAGTAAGTTAGCGTTAGGGCTTAATCTTCGCCACGGAAAGGTAGAACTATGACAGTTTGTGAATATCGGCCAGGTTTAGAAGGAATTCCCGCCGCCCAATCGAGTATCAGCTTTGTGGATGGGCAAAAGGGAATCTTAGAGTATCGGGGCATTCGGATTGAGGAACTCGCCGAAAAAAGTACCTTCCTCGAAACCGCCTATCTCCTTATCTGGGGTGTTCTGCCCACGGGGGCGGAACTGGAAGAATTTGCCGATGAAATCCGTTATCATCGACGCATCAAGTACCGTATCGAAGACATGATGAAATGCTTCCCCGAAAAAGGCCATCCCATGGATGCGCTACAAACTTCGGCGGCGGCTTTAGGGTTATACTATGCCCGTCGGGCTTTGGATAATCCCGACTATATCCGTCAGGCAGTAGTGCGGCTATTAGCGAAAATCCCCACCATGGTGGCGGCGTTCCAATTGATTCGCAAAGGTAATCATCCCATTCAGCCCAATGATAGCCTTGATTATGCGGCCAATTTCCTCTATATGTTGACGGAAAAACGACCGACGGATTTAGCGGCGAAGGTTTTCGATGTCTGTTTGACTCTCCACGCCGAACATACCATAAATGCCTCGACTTTTTCGGCCATGGTGACGGCTTCCACTTTAACCGACCCCTACGGTGTCATCGCTTCAGCAGTGGGAACTCTTGCCGGCCCCCTCCATGGTGGGGCAAACGAGGAAGTATTGTTAATGTTAGAGGAAATCGGTTCGGTGGCTAATGTTCGTCCCTATGTGGAAAAATGTATCGCCAATAAACAAAAAGTTATGGGTTTTGGACACCGGGTATATAAAGTTAAGGATCCCCGGGCGACGATTTTACAAAACCTTGCCGAACAATTATTCGCGGAATTAGGTTCCGATGAATACTACGATATCGCCCTAGAATTAGAACAAGCAGTGGTGGATATCTACGGCGAAAAAGGCATCTATGCTAATGTGGATTTCTATTCGGGATTGGTCTATCGGAAATTAGGCATCCCCAGTGATTTATTTACCCCGATTTTTGCCATCTCCCGGGTGGCCGGTTGGTTGGCCCACTGGAAAGAACAATTAAATGCTAATCGCATTTTCCGTCCTACCCAAATCTACACTGGAGAACACGAAGTCCCCTATACACCGATCGAACAACGTTCTTAGATTTTATCTCATATTCTTGATGGAAACACGGTTTCTCGCCTTTGTCAATCTTTCCTAGGCGAGATTTTTTGTCTCATTTCCTGTTATATTGATGGGACAAGGAAACAGTCCAGCGGCTTTCAGCTTGGTCAGTTTCGGTGTATATAGCAAGGCAAGGTCTTTACTTCTAGGTAGTCAGACAGAAAAATATTAAAGATTATGGTGAAATTTTGGCGGAGATTAACGGTATTTTTAATTTCTTGTTTATTGCTGATTTCCCTAACTGCTTGTGGTAATCAAGTTAGACGCAATCAAGTGGTAATATCGGTATTAAGTGACCCAAAAACCTTTAATGCTGTTTTATCGGCCGAATCCCCGAATATTTTTGGGTTAACCTACGAAGGACTATTAACAGAAAATCCCATTACTGGCAAAAAAGAACCTGTTTTGGCAGAATCTTGGACAATTTCTGATGATAATTTGAGCATTATTTTTACTATCAGAGAGGGTTTAAAATGGTCGGATGGTCAACCCTTAACCGTTGATGACGTGGTTTTTACCTATAAAGAATTATATCTAAATCCTGATATTCCTAACAACTACCGCGATAGTTTAAGAATAGGATTAAAAAAAGAATTCCCCGTTATCACTAAACTAGATAATCGCAGAATCGAATTTAAACTCCCCGAACCTTTTGCCCCTTTTTTAGATGCTGTCAGTTCACCGATTTTACCTAAACACGCTTTAGAAAAAACTATTCAGAAAAAAAGCCCCGATGGTAGGTTAGAATTTCTCTCCACTTGGGGGTTAGATACTCCTCCCGATAAAATTGTTTTTAATGGTGCTTATAAACTAAAAGAATATATCACGGGACAAAGGATTATTTTTGAGAATAACCCTTACTATTGGAAAAAAGATGCCCAGGGACAACAATTACCTCATATAACTTCGGTAATTTGGGCAATTGTTGAATCTCAGGATACAACTTTACTGCAATTTCGTTCGGGAAGTTTAGATTCTATTGGGGTAACTCCTGAATTTTTCTCCCTCTTAAAAACCGAAGAAGAAAGAGGAAATTTCACGATTTTTAATGGGGGACCTGCCTACGGAACCCAATTTATCGGTTTTAATCTCAACCAAGGAAAACGCGACGGAAAACCCCTAGTAGCTCCGATTAAATCTAGGTGGTTTAATAACTTAAATTTCCGCCAAGCTATTGCCTACGGCATTAATCGTCAAAGAATGATTGATGATATCTATCGAGGATTGGGACAAGAACAAAATTCTTTTATTTCTATCCAATCGCCTTTTTACGATAAAACCCTGAAAGGTTACGATTATAATCCCGAAAAAGCCAAAGAATTATTATTAGAGGCTGGATTTAAGTATAATAGTGATAATCTGCTAGTCGATATCGATAATAATCCCGTTAGATTTAACCTGATTACCAACGCAGGAAATAAAATCCGGGAAGCAATAGGGGCGCAAATTAAAAATGATTTAGCCGCAATAGGAATTCAGGTGGATTTTCAAGCGATCGCTTTTAGCAATTTAGTTGATAAACTGAGTAATAGTCTAGATTGGGAAGCACATATTTTAGGTTTTACTGGTGATAATGAACCCCACGCGCCTAATATTTGGTATGTAGATGGAAATCTCCACGCTTTTAACCAACAACCTCAACCCGGCAGCCCTCCAATTCAAGGCTGGCAAGCGGCGGATTGGGAGAAAAAAATCGCCGATTTATACGTCAAAGGTTCCCAAGAATTAGACTTTGAGAAGCGCAAAGTTATCTATAATGAAATTCAACAACTTCAACAGGAATACGTCCCGTTTATTTATCTAGTTAATCCCCTCGCTTTGGGGGCTGTGCGTAACTGCTTTGAAGGAATACAATTCTCCGCCTTGGGGGGTGCATTCTGGAATCTGGAAGAATTAAAGAAAACCTGTGGAGGTGTTTAATGACTCATTTTGGTTTACTCTGTCCTACAACCTCTGGACATATTTATTCTCTCCTACCTTTAGGAAAAGAATTACAAAAACGCGGTCATAAAGTTACCTGTTTTTTAACTCTTGATGGTGAAGAAATGGTGCAAGCAGCCGGGTTAGATTTTCAGGCAATTGCACCCGACCAATATCCGAAAGGCACATCAGCCAAAAATTTAGCCGAAATTGGTCGATTACAGGGAACAGCCGCCGTCCGACGCACGGTACAATTAGTAACTGATTCTACAGCTACCCTCTTTCAAACTATCCCTCAAGAGATGCGTCGCTTGGGAATTGATGCCCTAATTGTCGATCAAGTCTCCGCCTCAGGGGGTACAATCGCAGAAAAATTAGCTATTCCCTTTATCAGTTTTTGTTCGGCATTGGTTTTAAATCGTGACCCGCTCATTCCGCCCTTTCTGACCACTTGGGACTATAATCCCTCATTTATCGGGGTTATTCGCAATAAAATTGGCTATAAACTCCTTGACTCCCTGACTCGTCCTCTGAATGAGTTAATCAACCAGCAACGTCAAGAATGGGGGTTAATTCCCTATCAAAACATCAATCAACGCTATTCCCCCCTTGCCCAAATTAGCCAACAACCCGCCGAATTCGAGTTTCCTCGGCAAAATTTACCCGCTCACTTTCACTTTACCGGTCCCTTTCACGATTCCTCCACTAGAAAAACGATTCCTTTTCCCTACGAAAAATTAACCGGACAACCCTTGATTTATGCTTCCCTCGGGACAATTCAAACTCGCCTACAATCGACCTTTAATGCGATCGCCGAAGCCTGTGCCGATTTGCCGGTACAATTGGTTTTATCCTTGGGCAATGCCGACTCTAACATTCAAATAACGACCAAAAACGCCCTAGTTGTTCCCTACGCTCCCCAATTAGAGCTTTTAACCAGAGCCTCTCTTACTGTCACCCACGCAGGCTTAAATACTACCCTAGAATCCCTTGCCCAAGCTGTACCTATGGTGGCCATTCCCATCGCTAACGACCAACCGGGGGTATCTGCTCGAATAAAATGGTCGGGGACAGGGGAAGTGATTCCGATTTCCCGTCTAGAAGTTCCCCGTTTACGAAAGGCGATTGAAAAGGTGTTATCCTTCCCCAGTTACCGAGAAAATGCCCTGAGAATGCAAAAAGCGCTGCAGAAGACAGGAGGAGTGAAAATGGCCGCCGATATCGTCGAAAAAGCCATTGCTACCGGCCAACCCGTCCTATCGGTATAATAGCTGGGGTCTGCTAAAAAAGTTTTTCCTGGGGACAGGGTGTCGGGTGTCGGGTTTTAAAAACGTTATCGAAAACAATTGACAAAAATCGCCCTTTATAACCCGTCCATGGCCTAACACAAACCGAAGAACTATAAAGATTAGATTGAACATTTCTGTGATTTCTGTCTAACAGCAATGGTCAGCGGTGATGAATGAACTAGAACATCGCCGCTTCATCGTGTTAGCTGGCTTGTGCTTAGAGTGTAAGTTTGCGGAGAAATCATGCGTATAGTAACTGATTATTAATACTATCAACAGTCAACGTGTTGACTAAAACACCAACCCGTTGCACGACCTCGTAGGCAGTTTTCTGAGGGACAACAATAATTCCACAATGTTCTCTGCCTTCCTCTATGAATTGAAGATGCAATCGTTCAAAATCAACTCGGTTGTGGGTGACAAGACATCTACCTAAAGAAGCTGCAAATTCTAATTGTTCGCTGTCAGTTTTGCCTAAAGTTGACTGCTCAGGAACAGTGGTGACATCTAAACCACGAGAACGCAGAAGTCTTGCAACTAACGCCGACATATCTTCGTCCATGTAAAGCGAAGCAAATATGCTCATAGCTTACCCAAAGCTGTCTTTACAGAAGGATGCACCAACTCATCGGGGACTTGGTTACGTTCAATGTACTCGTTAATTTCTGCTTGATGATCCAAATAAAAACTCAAGGCATCGAACACTTGTGCTAAGGTCAAATGAGGTAAATGAGTTGGAATTTCCTCTGGCATCACACCTAATCGCCACAGACCTACGATTGCGCGAATAGATGTGCGAGTGCCTTCAATAATTGGCTCTCCACCTAAAATCTCATTGTTTCTGGTGACATAACGTGAAAGAGTGATAATCGTCATGGAATTAGGTCTCTTAGGGAAATCGCTAATTCTATTTTAGTCAGGGACAGACATGACTTGATCATGGCATCTAGTCGCTAGAGGAATCCTAGGCTAGATGTTTTTTCGGCAACTTAACCTAAGACTGGCTCTAATAGTTTGACTAGAGAAAAAAGAGGTGCGTTACATTTCATTAACACACCCTACCAGAGCGGCGTGCTGCTACGCAGTGCCTTCGGCATCGCACTGACACAAACCGAAGAACCATAAAGATTAGATTGAACATTTCTGTGCTTTCTGTCTAACGGCTGGCGCGTCACCGGACGGCAATAATGTTGGCATCATAACCGATAGTGTATGCCGCCGTTCCCTGTACACGCACTTGTTAGGCATCGGATTGGCTAGAGTGTATAAACTGGTAAAAGTCTGGTGATTTAATGAATGATTGAAGGTCTTTTAGTACCTCTATAAATGAGGTTAGCATCCACCCAAGCTCTTCAAGATGAGCTAATAATCGAGGGTTTTGTTCATCTAAAAGACTGATTAACTTGTAATAGTCTTCTATAGAGCTAGTATCGAGTGGCGCTAAATATTCATGAATCAGCTTGTTTCGTTCCAGCACAATGTCTGAGAGAGCCTGTTTCTGAGCATTTAAGAAATCTGAGTCACTACAGGTAAACTTAAATAGTTGAGGTTTAGACTGACTATCATCAACTAGCACAGTGTCATGTAATTTCCGAACTAGTTTACCTAATGTGTGCTTACGAAATCTCTCATAATTGTCAACGAACCGGTTACGAGTTGATGTTGATAATCCGTCGATCTGAGTCACTGAAAGTAGATACTTTAAAACACCTTCAATCTTTGAAAAATTAACTATATTTCTACCCAGCTTTCTTAGTGCTTCAGTTCTAACTACTTCAATATCTATCGGTTCATCCATTTCAATTTGTCTATCCCACATCTCATCAAGATAGTCTTGAAGCCAGTTTGCCAGAGCGCGGACTTCACTCTCTGGCAGTTGCTTAATAGCCGACTCAACTTCTAAGCGATTAGTCATATAACAGGTCAAATTTGAAGATTACAGCCATTTTATCGCTAATTAGGGTTGGCTGAAAAAGTTTTTCGTGGGGACAGGGTGTGGGGTGTAGGGTTTTACCGATTTTCACCTGGTCAATTACCTAATTTTCGGGGAAAAAGTGCTTAAAATTTCCCCCCGATCGCTCTTATGTTCGGCACTTTTTGAGGGCAGAAAAATCTAAAAATCTTACCCAACAATGTTTTTAGATTTATTCAGCCAACCCTAACTTAAATTTTAAGCTGATCGATTAAATCGCGCATAATTTTGGCAGAATTGTGTAACTGTTCCGTTTCTCTGGGACTAAGGGGTAAATTAAGAGTTTTAATCACTCCTTTCTCGTTAACCACGCAGGGAATACTTAAACACACATCTTTGAGACCATATTGACCATCGAGGAGAGTGCTAATAGTCAGAATTCTTTCTTGGGAACGTAAAATCGCTTTAACGATATCCGTGGTAGCTAAACCGATCGCATAGCTAGTATAACCCTTGCGTTTGATAATTTCATAGGCGGCGTTTTTAACCTGAAGAAAAATTTCTGTTAAGCTTTCTTGGTTGGCCGCGCTTAAATCCTGCCAATCTCCTTCTAATAACCTTGCTCCTCCGATATTAGCCGAACTCCAGACCGCAAGCTCACTATCCCCGTGTTCACCGATAATATAAGCGTGGACGTTACGCGCATCTACATGGAGTTGGGTGGATAAAAGAGAGCGTAAACGGCCAGAATCTAGCACCGTACCCGAACCAATCACCCTAGAAGGCGGAAAATTGGTGATTTTCAAGGTAACATAGGTCATGATATCAACGGGATTACTCACCACCAAAATTAAAGCACTGGGGCAGTAAACAGCCACATCCTCAAGAATACGGCGAAAAATCGCCACATTTCGCTCAAGGAGATGTAATCTGGTTTCTCCCTCTTTTTGGGCAGCCCCGGCAGTAATAATCACCACATCGGCATTTTGTCCCACATCGGCCACGGTTCCCATTTTCAAGTCTGTGGGTTCAATAAAAGGCATTCCGTGCCTTAAATCCATCACTTCCCCTTCGACTTTATCCGTGGCGATATCTTGCAGAATTAATTCATCAAAACAGTCTTGAATTAACATCGAGTAAGCGCAGGCCATCCCCACCTGACCAACACCGATAATTACTCCCTTGCGAGGACGCAGAGGAGCAGGTTGTTCAGCGTAGGGATTGGGAGTAAATATTTTATCTAGCATAGATTTTTGCAGTTACTGGGTCGGTAAGCTCATTTTAAGGGTAGATGGTTAATATCAGGTAAAAGGAGACTATAAAGAGATTTTGAGGCCATTATCGGCCATTTTTTTCTGGTCAGTGGTCGGACAAATTTCTTGTCTTTGATTCCCTGACTCCTAGTTTAAGAGAATTGAGGGCTGCTGACAGCTTCAGGCTATATCCTAAAATTAGGGATAAAGTGACAGTAGGAGGCGAACCGATGATCTATCACATCACTACAGAAAGAGGTTGGCAAATAGCTCGTGAAATGGGGGAATATCGGGCTTATTCCCTAAAAAATGAGGGATTTATCCATTGCTCCACCTTAGAACAAATTCCGAAAGTTGTGGCCGCTTTTTATCAAAATCAGCCAGATTTGCTGGTTTTAGCCATTTCTCTCGAACAATTGCAGTCCCCGGTCAAATGGGAGCAGCCCGAACATCCTAACCCAGAAAATGCCACTTTAGAGCTAGAAAAAGAGACCTTTCCCCATATTTACGGTGCTATCAACCTAGAATCGGTGGTTTTTGTCAAACCCCTACAGGAGTTCATCAATTCCCAGAACTAAATCATCTAACTCTTGGTAATCGGGGAGAGTAGTATCGATGCTCAACCCGCGCCGAATCACGAGGCGATCCCACTGTGGTCGCGATAATAGCTCGCTAAAGTAGCGAGCCTTGAAAATTAACAAATTTGCCTCTAGACCCGTCTTAATGCGCCCTAAATGGGGCAATCCGAGCAGATTTGCTGGTGTGAGGGTGACACTATTTACCCAGTCAGCGTAGGGTGCATCGAGATGGGCAATCCGCACCGCTTGGGTAAAGACTTCTAAACCATCGTGATCCCCAAAACCATAAAAGGGATCGCGACAGTTATCGCTGGCAAAAGCAACTGGAATTCCCGCTTTTTTCATCTCTTTTACCTTAGTTGTCCCGCGCCAAAAGGGGGTTTTTTCCTCTTGACGATCCTGTAGGTAGAGATTGCACATCGGCAAGCTAACGATAGCAATGCCCGCATTTTTGACTAAATTTAGGGTTTCTTGGATTATTTCAGGGGATTGTACCGCTAAACTGCAACAGTGACCACAGATGATTTGTCCAGAAAATTGCTCTTTGATGGCAGTACGCGCGATCGCTGCTAAACAGGTAGAATCGGGGTCGCCGTTTTCATCCAGATGAAAATCGAGATTTAAACCCCTTTCTTGGGCTAATTTGAAGGTAATATCAATTTGTGCCTGTAAATCTGGATTTGTGTAGGCTACTCCCCCTAATATGCCCCCAAATTCGGCAATTTTATCGGCTAAGGCCGCTCCCTCGGAGGTTTGATAGTAGTCAAGGGAAACTAGAGAAACCGCTTGCAGGGTGATTTTACCGGCCCATTGTCGTTGCAATTCTCCCAAAGCGGTTAAGCTAATCTGTGCCTGTTGACCAAAAGAGTCGATATGAGTGCGAATAGCGGCGGTTCCGTGGGCATAACTGCATTTAACGCCGAATTCCATGCGACGATACACATCCTCTAAGCGCCACTCCCGTCGAGAATCCTCTAGGGCTATTTTTAAGGCGCTGTCAAAAGTGCCATCATGGTTAGGACAACGATGCCAACTATGACCTTTATCGAGATGGGTGTGCATATCGACAAAGCAAGGAAAAATAATCTTTTTTTTGAGGTCAATAACGGGAATATTGTCTTCGGGGGGGATTGTGGAGGTGATGCGATTAATGTAACCGTCATTAATTTCCAGATTAACGAAGGTTAATCCCTCGGCGGTTTGGGGAGAAAAACTCTCATTTTCTAGGATGGAAACGGGAATATGAGCATTTTTGAGCCAGTAGCGCTCGTTTGAGGGAATCATAAGACCTCTGGTAAAAATCAAAAATTGTTGTTAGGGTTAGGAGCCGGTCGTCGGGAGAATTAAGAATGAATAATAATCAATTAAATGGTCTATTTAGGGTCTGCTGAAAAAGTTTTTCGGTGGTGGTAGGGTGTGGGGTGTGGAGTGTGGGGTGTGGGGTTTTACCAATTTTCAGGGAGTCAATTACCTAATTTTCCTCCCAATCACCCCAATCGCTGGCACTTTTTGATTTCAAAAAAGCCTAAAGATATTATCCAAATTTAATCCTTATTTTTGCCGTTTTTGAACCCTCAAAAATTAATTATGCAAGAGGTTTATAGTCAACAAGGAAAAAGGAAGCACTCAACCATCAGCTGTTAGCTTTCATTGGCTATATCTCACATTTGCAGAAATACCGACAATCGGCAATTATCAGTAACTCTTAAATTATACTAAATCTGGTTATTAAAGACTGATTATTTATTACCCCTTTTGCCTCTTGCCTGTTGCCTCTTGCCTTCAGAAGCTGATTACTGATTACTGATTACTGATTACTGTTTACTGTTTACTGTTTACTGTTTACTGTTTACTGTTTACTGATCACTGATTACTGTTTACTGTTTACTGATTACTGATTACTGATTACTGATTACTGATTACTGTTTACTGATTACTGATTACTGATAAACCGGTAGTCGCGCCTTTAATTCCCAGCCATAAACTGCTAAAAATTCCTTTAATTTATCGGGGTGTAAATGGAGGTAATCGGGATTAACTTCATCGATAATGCCAATACCGCCTAAATCCCGCGCTCCTGCCGCTAAACAATCCAAGAGAAAAAGAGGATCGGGTACTAAATTCGGGGGGATTTGAATGACAATATCTGGGGGCAAAATTTCCCTGGCTTGCCTAACCAGATCGGGTAATTTTTGCAGATCAAAAGGATTATTTTGCCACCGTTCCCTTTTGCCCGGATTATAGGGTTGTAGGATCACTTCTTGAATATGTCCCCAACGTTGATGAATAGTGGCAATAGTTTCTAAGGTTACTAAGCGATCGCATTCTGTTTCACCAATTCCTAATAATAACCCCGTGGTAAAAGGAATTCCTAATTCTCCCGCCCATTGTAACTGCTCTAAGCGCAGGGATGGCACTTTACTGGGGGCATGACGATGGACAGTATTTAATAAAGTCACCGTCATTTGTTCTAACATTATGCCCATAGATAGATTGACATTTTTCAGTTTTTCCATCTCGGCAAAAGTTAAAATCCCCGCATTGGTATGGGTATAAAAACCCATATTTAAAGCCAATTCTCCTAAATTATAAATATGGCGAAACCATAACTCTCGATTGGCTGCTAAAGGATGAACTTCCCCGCTAAGAATTAAAATTTCCGTAATTTCCGAACCCTGCAAAGCAGCTAAAATCTCTTTGGCCTTGTCTAGACTTAACCAGCCATCAGTGCCTAAATCCCTGCGAAAATTACAATAACTGCAACGATTGAAACACTCGTAGGTAGGTACAAGGGTATGAGAGGGACTATAGGTGACAATTCTTGACATTTTTTTCGGAATTGGAGTTCATTACGAGCATTCAAGGGCGATAAAATTTGCTATCGTGGGAAGAATTGCTATTTTATTCACTTAAAAACGCTCTCCCTTTTCGCTTCCTCCTATGATTTTCGATCCTGCCAGTCTTCCCTCCCATCGTCAAACGATTCGTCCGATTAGCGCCACGGCCCTGCACGGAATTGTATTTCAAGATGACAAATTAATCGCTATCGACGCAAAAAACGGCTATTTATACCAAATTGCCCTCGATACTGGTCATACAACCGTACTTAATTCCCATCGCTGGCAAGAATTCGTCGGGACGACGGGATTGGCAATCGATGATCAAAATAACCTCTGGTTTACTACCCGCGAAAATCTCTACTGCTGCACTCTCGAAGATTTTACCCCGAAATTTTTTACCCGTCTTCCCTACACCGCTAACGGAGTCGCCGTAACTGGTAACACAATTTATGTCACTTGTCAACGTTCTGGACAAATCTTTATATTTGATCGCCAATCGGGACAGGAAATTACTCGTTTGTACGCGCCGGGTATCGGCATCGAAAATATCACCATTCGCGGGGAAGAACTTTGGTTAACGGATACCCTAGAACAAACGGTTTACTGTCTTGATCGCGCCACGGGAGAACAGCTTTTTAGCATGATAACTCCTTTTGAATCGCCGACGGGATTAGCATTTTATCGCGATGCGAACAGTGGCAAGGATATCTTATATGTGGCCTATGCTTTCCAAGAACCCTTTATCCGCGATAATCCCAATTCCGAACAGGTTTACGAACTTAGTTATCGTCTGCGTACTTTTGTCCATCCTCTATATTTTCACTACGATCCCGCTAAAAAATACACCCTTTCTAACGGTTATCTGATTGAATTATCCTACGTCGAGGAATTGGAACCTCTCTATAATATCGAACTAAAAGATGTGGAATGGCGCATCGCTTTACCCCTAGAAACACCGCGGCAAAAAATTCGCAGCGTCGAAGCGGTGGGATTGCCTTTTATTGAAGAAATTCAAGACGGGCAGCGGGTGGCAGTATTTAAGTTCAAGCAAATAACCGCCAAACAACGTCATATTTTTGGTTGGAAAGTGGTCTTAGAAGTGTGGGGAATTAAATACCAAATTACTCCCAAAGATTGCGAAGATTTACCCCCCTTACCCGCCGATTTTCCCGATCGCTATTTGATCGATAATGATGATCTGGCTATGAATACAGAAATTATCCTCAATGCTGCCCAAGAAGCGATCGGTCGGGAAACCAATATACTCAGAAAAGTTTATAGTATTCGTAACTACGTCTATGATCAGCTTTCCTACGGCATCAAACCCAACATCGACACCCCCGATATTGCCCTGCGGCGCGGAGTGGGTTCCTGTGGCGAATATGTGGGTTTATTATTGGCTTTGTGTCGTCTCAATGGTATTGCCTGTCGTACGGTAGGACGTTATAAATGCCCACCCCATCCCCTCGAACGTAATTTACCCCTCGAACCAGATTACAATCACGTCTGGATGGAATTTTATCTCCCCTCTATCGGTTGGGTTCCCATGGAGTCCAATCCCGATGATATCTTTGAAGGTGGTCCCTATCCCAATCGTTTCTTTATGGGTTTAGCTTGGTATCACACGGAAATTGCCAAAGATATCCCCTTTGAACGAATGCTCAGTGAAGGACAACCGGTGTTAAAAACCCAAGTTCCCATCGGCGATTTAGCGATTAATCACGTTCAATTCATCATTCTTGAGGAATTAGCCCCAAAAGACTAGAATTTTGACCCATCATCTAGGATGCCCATTTCTCTATCTCTGGCTTCTTTGAGTTCTTTGACCATTTGCAAACCCGCGCCCACACAGAAGCCCAGGGTTGCCCCGGCACCGGCAAAATAACGTCCATAGATGATTTGATAGCTATAGGGATTTTTATAGTTGACTTGGCTGGGATTGCGTTCAATGCGGCTAATGCCATAACCGATACCTGCCCCGACTAAAGCCGTCACTAGGCCTGAAAATAGAACTAGACGAAAGTTCATGATCTTATCTCCCGATGGACTCTGACTTTAGATTATCGCTGAAAATTAGTCAATGGCAAGCGATCGCAATAATTCGTTAAGTAGTCGTGCCAAATCAATTTCCCTTGAGATGTGTAATTAATTTTGCTTAGGTACTTATTAAGTAAATAAACTGGCATCAACCCGAAAATATGACCCCAAAGACCTAGCTTCTGACTGATTGATACTGCGTTGTCCATTAATTATTTGCTCCACCGCATCAGGGGAACCCAAAATAGTAATTAGCTCTGGATATTCTATCTCGTTAGCTTCTATAAGATGCTGTAAGGTTGCTAAAGGATTTCTGTCAGGAATTGGATAATTATCTGCCTCGAACCTTTCGATCAAACTAATCAATAACTCCAGTAAAGCTTCCTCCTCTAAACTAAGTTCCGAGCGATGTTCCAACTCTTGAGCAATTGCGATCACTCGCTCGTTTTCCACCTCTGTGGTGATTGCTTTTGGTTGATAGTGAGCGAGTAATTCTCCATAGGTTTTAGAATTAAAAGTAAGCATCATATTTCCAATTTCCTTTATCGTACTCGGCGTGGGTAAGAATATATTTAATATAGATAGTCTGTCGGCTATAAACTAGATCTACAATTAGACGATAGTGATTTCCTTTAATATTAAAAACAGTGAAGTTACCAACAGATTCAGCACTTTTATAAGTGGCTTGCACATCGATTAGATTTTGCCATGCTGCTTTACTAGCGACTCTATACCAATCATAGAGAGACTCGCAGGAATTAGCATTAGTGATACAGAAATCGCGAAGTATTCGACGGCTAATTACCCGCATAATACAAATATACCTCTGGCAGTTTCTGTCAATAGCAATTATACCTCAACATCTAGGCTAACTCAAGGCGGTGGGTTGATTTGCCCACACTTTACATTGCGTAAAATGGTAGCACTTCCCACCAATGGGGACGTTTTCCCGCTTACCAATTCAGATAGGCTAAATCGAGAATATCAGGGGCATTTATGCCTAAAGGGAGAGAAAATGTATTAGGCTAAAAACTAAACTATTTTGGCAAGATTTCTTTGAAGACCTCCTCAGCCTACTTATTGGTTTTCCACGGTAGTCGCGATCCGCGTCCAGCCATGGCGGTGACACGATTAGCAGCCTTAGTTCAAGAAAAAATTAGTCAACCCGCCGAAAGATTAGGGAGTAAATCGGAGTTTAGCCCATCTCTAGCGGTTCTAGAAGCAGATAATCGGGTATTAGTAGGGACTGCCGCCCTAGAATTAGTGATAACACCTCTCCATCAACAAATAGAAGCTTTTGCCCAACAAGCACAAAGCCAAGGATGTAGCCGGTTGCAGATTATCCCCCTGTTTCTCCTGTCGGGGGTTCACGTTAAAGAAGATATTCCCGCGGCCGTGGCCAAAGTGCGATCGCCGATTGAGCTAGAGTTAAAGCCCCATTTAGGCAGTTATCAGGGCATAAAATCGCTGTTATCGCGACAATTTGCTGATTTAAGCCCCCAAGACCGCATTTTACTGTCCCACGGTAGTCGTCGCCCCGGGGGGAATCGGGAAGTGGAAAGTCTAGCGGCGTTTTTTCGGGCAATTACAGCTTATTGGTCGATAGAACCGAGTTTATCCCAACAAATCGAGAGTTTAATCGCTCAAGGTAGCCAAACAATTGCTATACTGCCCTATTTCCTCTTTGCTGGTGGAATTACCGCCGCGATCGAAGCCCAAGTTTTTGAACTATCACAAAAGCATCCAAATGTCAATATATCTTTAGGTAAATCTTTGGGGGCGACGGGGGAATTAGCCGAGATTATTGTGGAGGAAGGATGGGGATGAAGCGAGCAGCGATCGCTTTGGGCGGTAATTTAGGGGATTCAGGGACAATTTTAGGGCAAGCTTTAGGGGAATTAGAGCGAGTCAAAGGAATTAAACTAGAAGCTCATTCCCAATGGTATCAAACCACAGCCGTGGGTCCTCCTCAGCCTGACTATCTCAACGGTTGCGCCATTGTGCAAGTGGATTTATCGCCCTTAGATTTACTGCATAAATTATTAGAAATCGAGCAGTTATTCGGGAGAGTCCGACGGGAAAGATGGGGACCGCGTACCCTCGATTTAGACTTAATATTTTATGATGACCTGATCTTAGAAACGCCCGAATTACAGATACCCCATCCCCGCTGCCGAGAACGCGCCTTCGTGCTGCTTCCCCTGGCAGAAATTGCCCCCGATTGGCGAGATCCGGTCACTGGAAAAACTATCCTTCAGCTATTGGGGCAATTGGGATTGGCGGAGTAGGATGTTAGGTGTTAGGGTTTTAGTTGAAAACTTCGCTAATTTCTTTTCGCTGATCACTGAAAAGTCTTCCCCTAAACCCAAATAAGCGCGTCTCAGTTACCGCCCCGAAACTCTACAATAAAGGCAGCAGTATCAATAAACAGTAAAGAAAATCAACCGTGACCAAGACCCCATCGCTCGAGGAAACTCATTACAATCAGGCTAAAGCTAGTTTACAACAGGCCTTAACTTGGTATGCCAGTTTTCGCCGCCATTGGAATTATCCCCCCGATCCCCAACTTCAGGCCGCCGTTAAACAGGATTTGCAGTCCCTAAAATCGGCCTTGGATAAACTGGATGAAACGGTGATTCGGGTGGCAGCCTTCGGGTTAGTCAGTCGCGGCAAATCCTCGGTGGTAAACGCTTTAGTCGGTCAAAAAGTCCTGACAACTGGACCCCTGCACGGGGTGACACGCTGGCCGCGAGCGGTGCGTTGGACACCAGCCACGGGTAAAATCCAGATAGAATTAATCGATACCCCCGGATTGGATGAGATTGAAGGGGAAGCGCGGGCGAATATGGCCAGAGAAGTCGCTAAAAGTGCCGATTTAATTTTATTTATCGTCGCGGGGGATATTACCCGGACTGAATACGAGTCCTTGGCAGAATTGCGCCGGGCCAAAAAACCGCTCATTTTGGTGTTTAATAAGATTGATCTCTATCCGGAAGCTGATCGCCGCCAGATTTTTCAGCAGTTACAGAGATTAGGAACCAATCGGGACGAAAAAACGTTAGAAGATTTGTTAACTAGCGATGAGATAGTTATGGTAGCCGCCGAACCGCAACCGATTCCCGTCCGGGTGGAATACCCCGATGGGCGCGTGGTGACTGAGTGGGAAACCCCTCCCCCCCAAATTGAGGAGCTGCAAGATAAACTCTTAACGATTTTAAATCGGGAAGGGCGATCGCTGCTGGCCTTAAATGCTTTAGTGCAAGGCCAAGAAGCGGAGGAAAATATCGCTAGAAAAACCCTAGAACTCCGGGACAGTCAAGCGGAGGAAATTATCTGGCAATACGCGAAATATAAGGCTTTAGCGATTGCGGCCAATCCGATCGCTATTTTAGACCTCCTAGGGGCTTCAATCGTCGATTTGACTCTAGTTCGGGCTTTAGCTCGTTTGTACGGCTTGCCGATTACCAGTCACCAAGCTGGTCAACTCTGGCGGACTCTACTTTTGAGTAGTGCGGGGTTGCTGGTGGGGGAAATCCTCAGCACTGTGATTATCGGTTTGGGCAAAACGGCAGCGGCAGCGGCGAGTATTTTTGAAAATCCCACCTCTTTAACCCTCTACGGTAGCACCGCTCTCCTACAGGGAGCAATTGCCGCTTATGGAACCTATATCATCGGGAAAGCCGCTAAAATCTATCTAGAACGCGGTTGTAGTTGGGGGGCATCCGGACCGAGTACGGTGATCAATCAAATTCTCGCTCAAGTTCATCCGCAAACTATTTTATATCGTTTACGTCTAGAACTAGAACAGTGATTTTAAAGGAAAAAGGAAAAAAGGCAACAGTTATCAATTAAATATTTCCTACTGACTACTGATGACCGACTCCTAATTTTAGAAACTTAATTTTTGACAACGACAACTAGCTAGAAATATTGAGAGAAAATCATGTCTGCTGCCCATAAGTCCTATGTTCCCGTTCCCATTCCTCGCCAAAAAAGCCAAGGGAGTCAACGTCGTCCCCAGTCGCGGATAACTTCCCCCAACCCCACTACTAAACCAGTTACTCAATCCTCCCCGACTGCCACCGTCAAACCGACGACTAAATCGGTGGCGAGAGTTCCCGTGGCCCCGACACAAAAACAATTAGCCTCGCGTCAATTACGTTCCCTTTGCCTCCTAGAAAGAATAGTGGCCGTGATTACTTTTTGTCTGTTGGGTTCGACTCTGGGAATATATGCTTGGACGGTATATATTCCCAAGGTTTGGGACAAAGAATTTGGTAAACTGGAAACACTGCAACGTCACGAGCGCCATCTTTTGTCCACCAATGAAACCCTTAAACATCAACTAGCTCAACAAGCAGAAAAACCCGAAACTGGATTAACTCATCCCCAACCCTTCCAAACTATCTTTTTACAGCGTAAATCTGCCCCGAACCTGAAACCGGCCACCGCTTCTCAACCCCAATCTACCGTCAATTCTCGACCGAGAAGTGCCTATTAACAGTTATCAGTTAACAGTTATCAGTGGGTAAGTTAACAGTTATCAGATGTGAGTTTTTAAGTGTGCAGTATTAAATAGAAGTTTCCTACTGTCTTTTTACTGATTACTGATTACTGATTACTGTTTACTGCTTACTGCTTACTGCTTACTGTTCACTGCTTACTGCTCACTGATAACTGAAAGATACTGCTCATGACTGACACAAAAAGACCCAGATTTAGAGGTAAAAAAACTCGATCGCCCTCTGGCAGTATCCGGGACAGAAAGTCCTATTTAAACGCCAAAAAACGGCAACAACAGTTTAAAAAATTGCCTTTGAGTAACGGGCGATTGGTGGCGGTGTGGTTGATTTTAGTCATGGGTATTGTGGGTTTAGCTTGGCGATTGTACCAATTACAAATAGTCCAAGGACAGGAATTGCAAAAAAGAGCCAGACAACAGCAAACTACCAGTATTAGACCCTATATTCCCCGACGGGCGATCGTCGATAGTAATGGTAATGTTTTGGCGACCGATCGCTTGATTTACACTCTTTATGTACACCCAAAACTGTTTGCTATTCCGCCGGCAGAAGTGGCTGATAAATTAGCTCCTTTATTAAATATTCCCACTAATCAACTGATTCAAAAATTTAAAGAAAAAGAAACAGGAATTCGTTTAGCCAATCAATTAACCGAATCCGTGGCTAGGGGATTAAAACAATTATCTCTTGACGGTGTAGAATTAGAGGAAAAGTACGCTCGTTATTATCCCCAAGACGATGTGGCAGCCGACGTGATTGGCTATGTAGATAAAGAACATCGTGGTCAAGCAGGATTAGAGAGAGGTTCCAGTCAGTTATTAGAAAGAGATCCTTTTTCTGTCAATACAAGACGCATGGGAGACGGGCGAATTTTACCCGCTTTTGTTCCCGATGGTATCTTTCAATTTGATGAATTACAGTTAGAAGTAACCCTCGATTTAAAACTACAAAGAGCCGCCAGGACGGCCCTACGAGAACAGCTAAAGAAATTTAATGCTAAACGGGGAGCCGTCATCGTTATGGACTCCCTTGATGGTTCTCTTTTAGCCCTAGTTTGTGAGCCAACTTTTAACCCCAATGAATATTATAAAGCCCATGTGGCTCTATTTAAAAATTGGACCGTAGCCGATCAGTACGAACCGGGGTCAACTTTTAAACCAATTATTGTCGCCATGGCCATGGAAGCAGGGGCAATTAAAGCTAGTACGGTAGTCAATGATCCGGGGGCAATTACTGTCGGTCCCTGGACGATTAAAAATGCCTCTAAACAGGGTTATGGGGCGCTAGATATGGCCAGAGTTCTGCAAACCTCTAGTAACGTGGCCATGGTGCAAATTGCCCAAAAAATGGGGCGAGTTGATTTCTATAAAAGTTTATTAGGATTGGAAATAAATCAAAGGGTTGGTGTAGATTTACCCGGAGAAGTGGCAGGATATCTCAAACCCGAACAAGAATTTCTGGATAATGCCATTGAATCGGCCACCGCTTCCTTTGGTCAAGGTTTATCCCTAACGCCTTTAAAATTAGTACAGTTGCACGGTGCGCTGGCCAATGGTGGCACCTTAGTAACTCCCCATGTGATCAAAGGATTAGCCGACGACCGCGGCCGTTTGCATTGGCAGCCCGATTATCCCAGCAAAAAAGTCTTTTCTCCCACCGTGGCCCGGCAAGTGGTGGAAATGATGGAAACCGTTGTCAGCAAGGGGACGGGGGTAGCGGCCCAAATCCCCGGTTATCGCATCGGAGGCAAAACGGGAACCGCACAAAAAGCTAGTCCGACGGGGGGTTATCTACCTAACGCCAAAATTACCAGTTTTGTGGCGATTTTACCGATCGAATCGCCCCGTTATGTGGTTTTGGTGGTGGTGGATGAACCCAAGGGTGCGAATACTTTTGGCTCCACTGTTGCCGCTCCTGTGGCAAAAACGGTGATGAATACGCTCATTTCCCTCAAGGGTATCCCCCCCACCTCCAAGGTGGTTCCGGCGGGTTCTGCGACCAATAAACCCCCGCGGCACGATTAATTTAAGTCTTTTTGAAAGAGGCTTTATTTAACAAAGCACGGAGAAATATTATGGGGCTGTCATTCCTATTTCGATCCATACTTCTCTCAAATCTCATATAACTCCTGTAACCATCTCAAAAAATTTGCTGATTGGGGATGGGAGCGATTAAGTATTCTTTGTTTTACTGCATCGTGAAGTTGTTTACCTGGCGGATCTTGCCAAGCTAAATAGGTATGAATATTAGCCTTATCTAGATGATAATCTCTATAGGTTGCCCCTTGTTGTTTTGCCTCTATCACCTTGTTTTGTGTATATTGCCAAAGATTATTATCGGGAACTAAATAGGCTAAAAAAGTCTCTAACATCCCTCTAGATTGATTATCTGGCATCATCCACACACCGAATTTTATCCCCGATTCTAGAGTCATAATTAATCCCTCTGCTGGCAAATTTTGAGGTAAGCTAGGTATATTTGGTAAACAGGCATTATACAAACTTTTCCAACGATTATCAGGTTCTTCGTCCGCATCTATGACAATTCCTAAATGAGTTAGTCCCCTATCATTGATTTCATTGTAAATATTATCCCTATCGAGTAAATTCTCAATACCATCGGCCGGTTTAATATAGATAATAGCTGTGTCTTTTTTCTCTCCCCAAGAGATGCCATGGGCTTCTGCTAATTCGGGAATCACTCTCATTTCTTCTCTTCCCTCTACCAAGAGTTTTTTAGGATGTATTCTGGGCATTTTTAGCGAACCTCAATATCTCTTTCAGAAGCGAGGTAAATTTGTCTAGTATTAAAGGAAACTGCTTTTTCCTTGTCCCTATCTATCCTTTGAATAGTAATATCGTTATCAGTAATTTTTTCTTCGGTAATTAATTCGCCTAAACTTTGCCAACAATCGCGGCTGTGAGTGGTGGCAAATACCTGAATATTGAGTTTTTTGGCGGTTTCCCAGACTACTTTCCACATATCAGTCATGACAGTAAAATGCAATCCGCTATCAATTTCATCAACTAATAAAATTCCATTTTCAAGATTAACCATCGCTAAAACTAATCCTAACATTCGCCAAATTCCATCGCCTAAACTGCCAATCGAAACTGGTTCTTCTGCTCCGGCAAGTTTAACCATAAATCCCCCGCGTCCTACCCATTCAGGATTAAATGGAGACTGTTGAAATTCTTCGGTAGTCGCAATTTTTTCTATTTTAGGTTCAATGATTTTTAAAGCTTCGATAACTAGGTTATCCGTAGAGTTAAGCAGACTTTGACTGAAAAAATATCTGTTTGTATTAACTGCTATAGATTGAGGAGCAATCCAAAATAATTTGAGTTTTTTAAAATCCTGAGACGGTTTTTTATCGTTTAAATTTATCTGTAAAATCTCCCCTTCAGGTGATAAAGAATAGACTTTTTCCTGATGCTCAAATTCAACCACTAAGCAAAAACTACCTATGGCTTGTAAATTATTTTTATTGACTTTAGAGAGTAATTCTTTAGATGTACATTGAATACTTAAAATCACCCGATTGGCTGGTTTATCTGGCTCATAAATAACTATTTTTTGATTATCCTTTAGTAAGTATTTATAGAATAAATTTTTTATATCATAAGATTGCACTTTCCCACCGAGAAGATTAGCCGCATCTATTTCTCTATGAGAATACTCGCCCCGATGGTTAAAAATTTTTTGTATTTTTCCTATATCAAGTTTAGAAACATAAATAAGAATCGCTTCTAAAATAGAAGTTTTACCGCTATTATTTTTACCCACTAAGAGATTAATTCGACCAAGATTGGCCATCTCAAAACTCTGAAACCCGCGAAAGCCTTCAATTTTTAGGGATTGTAACATGAGTGATTACCCCGGATTTTCAGTTATTAAATCTAGTTTATCTCAACCCCAGTAGCCAAAGCCCCCGACGAGACTAGATAGCGCAGACTCACCTTACCATCGCGGATTAACTCAATCAGCGCTTTTAGTCCCTTTTCACCTTTCGAGCATTATAGTTGGTTTCGGCGCAGAAAACCAGCAAAAACATGACTACAGAGGGAATCGCTGACTCTAGAGATTAATGACATCAGATAATAAGGTTAGCGATAAATTCCTAGCTGCTGATACAGTTCAACTTGATCTTTGACAACAGTTAAGGTTTTTTGTTCTTCAATATTCTGAATAGCTTGTTGAGTTTTTTGGTTAAAATCGCTTATCGTATAAGTCCCTTCTGCAATTCGTCGTTCTTTTTCCTCTAATTCGAGACAAAGTTCCATACCTTCTTGAATATTGCTCAAAGCTTTTTCGAGATTATGTCCTTCACTAATACAACCGGGGAGAGAAGGAACAGAAAGATTATAATCTCCTTCCTCGCTTGGTTCTAAAATAACATTCACTTTCAGATCAGATCAGATCAAGGTAATAAGTAAGATAACTATATTATAAGTGATGTTGCCAGTGACTTACTCAAATTCTTCTAATTGCGATCGCACCAAGTCTAGGGGAAGTTTTAAAGCTCTAGTAATTTGTTCGATAGTTAATCCTTCTTTGATTAATTCGGGAATAGTTTCTAATTTAGCTTGTTGATAAATTTTAGATGAGTGTAATTCACTGTTCTCTTTTCCAGTACAAAAATTACCGCTATTGATTTGTATAACGTCTTTAATATTACTAGAGTTAGAGAAATTAGAATAACAATATCTTTGTAAACTAGATTTTAAATTTGATTTATTGACTTCCTCTCCTAATATTTCTGATAAGGTTTTCCATAATTTACCTGCTGTTTCCTTGATATATTTCTGAGAACGATGATTTTTTTGAGCTATTTCGGCGTATTTTTGATGATTGACGACTCCCTCTAAGATTTCATGCTGAAGATCGTCTAAATGTTCTCCTGTATGGGAGAAAACAAGCTCATCAATAGTTATTATAAAAGATTGAATATCGAATGAGTTCATAGGATGATTTTAAACAGGGAGTTAAGTCAGGATTGCCTGATATTATAGCGCAAAATGCAAATTTGGTGTCTTTATATTTCTTTATAGGGCTTTTATGGGTCTTGAAAGTTAACTTTAGGGTGTTTATGGTTGGGAGAGGTCAAAATGAAATTCGTAAGAGGTTATTTCCCATGAACACTTTTCGTTCATATTTAAACAAAATATCGGTTCTATTAATTGCGCTACCAGTCAGTTTAATTTATGCAAATGCTGCGAATGCTGTGGCAGCAACAGGTATATCAGCCGGCACATCTAATCTTTCTCTGAAAGTGGCAGGGGGCATTGTTACTGTAGGTGGAGGAGTCGCAACTGCTGGCATTACTAAAGAAAGTTGGCTTGGGACTTTAGGCGGAATTTTAATTGCAGGAGGTGGGGTTGCCCTTGGTATAACTGACCCTCCAGCAGCAACTTTTTACTCTGGTACTTTTTATTTTCATTATGATAGTAAACTTATGAAAGTATTAAATTTTGGATGGCTTGGTTCTTGGGGAGAAAATCCAAGTTTACTAGCACCTCCAGTAGACCCTAATTTATGGGATGGAGTAAGTGGAGAAGGAACTACTGTCGCACTTCAAAACCCTAATCAAAGCCTTTCAGTAAATATTATAGATGATGATATAAATGGACTGCAAACAGTATCCTTTGACTGGGGTACTAATGGATATTCAGCAGATTCTACAGAACCATTTAACTTTTTTGCCACTGCCTTTGAATTTAAAAGAGATGTGATACTCAAGTATTTGGGCGATTTTGCTCAACCCCCTTCTGAGGCAAACTTTTATGTTTCTACTCCAGGAATTCAATGTACTTTACCTCCCGATGAGACGATAATTCAGACTTGTGGTGAACCTATAACTTCGTATTATATTGTGAGTCAAGTTCCCGAACCCACATCAATTTTAGGACTCTTTTCTCTAGGAATACTCGGTGTTGGTGCGACCATAAAACGCCAAGTAAAACGCCATCATTCTATCGAAAAAGAAACCACAGAAATAGGCTAAATTCCCTGTTAATATAACCCATACCCCTTAATTATACAGAATTGGGGGGTATTTTTATGGGCTATAATTTGAGTCAACTGGGTTGGTTAGGTAATCCCTTGTTTTTAGGAAAAAAATCAAGATATAAATACTGCCCTAACACACCAAAACCTTTTATTTTTGATGTGTTACGCTTTGTTAACCGACTATTTACAATAAAGCCATTTCCCCCACCACTTCCAAGCGGGTATAACTGCCGATTTTGAGGAATTTTTCCGAGAGAGATTCGGCCACATTGGGAGTAATCCAGCCTAACTGTTTGAGAATTTGCAAAGCGGCGGCATATTTAGCCCGTTTGGAACCATCTAAAGCTTTAATTGCTAATCCTAAACCTTCACCGACGCGCCCGATACATTGAATACCTTCGGCCCCGGCTTTACTGACGATTTCCCCTTGGCTAACCTGCATTAATTCCGTATCAAAAGCCCCTTCTCCTGCTACCATGCGGGGATGATAGGTCATGGCGCGGACGATTCTTTCTAAGTCTAAACGGTTGCCAGAGGCTAACTGGGCGTAGAGATGGGCCATTTGCCCCAACTGCATTGAATAGGTGGGCGCGCCGCAGTCATCGTGGGCGCTGATTAATTCATCCCCCGGCATTCCCAATAATTCGGCAATTTTGCTTAAAATTAGCTTCTGTATCGGACTAGAACGCCGGAGATAGGTATTTAATGGCCAGCCGCGCTGTTGACACACCGCTAACATCCCGGCGTGTTTACCAGAACAATTGTACTGCAAACGACTGCGTTTACCTTCTGGGAGGGGACATTGCAGGGCATTGGTATCGATATCGGCGCGCCAGAGAATATTAAAGACTTGACGGGCCTGTTCCACTGTGCCTTGGTGAGAACTACAGATAATGGCTAGATCCTTATCGTTGAGATCGTAGCGTTCGAGGGTGCCGGTACTGGTGACAGCCAGCGCTTGAAAAGGTTTCAGGGCCGAACGAATAAAGGCGCTAGTTTCGGCGCTGCCGGCGGTGGATAACACCCGGCCGCGGTCATCGCAAATAGCGGCCTCGACATGATGGACCGATTCAATAATACCTTCCCGGAGGAGATGAATTTCTAAGCGGTGGGTTGGTGAACGTTTTACCCTATTCATTCAGATTGGTTGCGGTTAGTGAGTGAAAAATAGCCAGAAAAGACCACTGATAGCGACAATTGCCCCTAGAATCAGAGCGGTTTTTTGTAAACGCCGGAGAATGGGCTGGATTTGATAGGAGACGATTAAACGATCGCGGGTTAAAATAGCGGCGGTTTTTGTCCAGATTTGGCCATCGTACCAACCCGACTCTTCATAAAATACTTTCTCCGATTGCAAGCGATCATAGACGTAGATCCAGCCTAAATACAAGCGCAATAACACCAATCCTACCAAAATTGTCGAGCCAAAAATCCCCGCACAGAAGAAGGGAAAAGGGGCCTTTTTGAGGGGAAAACTAGCGGCGGCAATCGGTCCGACAATTAACCATGTCCACAACCATAACCAGAGAATTTTTTTTGTATAAGAGGCTACATCTATGGTAGCCCAACGAAAAAACCAAGATTCTTTTAATTGTTCGTACTCGTTAACCGGTTGCTGTTCTTCTGGGACGGGACAGAAATCAAGGGAGGATTTCATGGACTTTACTCCTCTAAATGGTTGCTAGGTAGAGGAATACGTTGAGCATGACCCCAAAAAGCTTCTAAATTATAAAATTCTCGCTCTTTTGGTAAAAAGATATGGACAATGATATCGCCATAATCCATCAGTATCCAGCTACCTTCGCTTTTTCCTTCCACTTGTCGGGGCGATTGTTGCCATTCTAGTTCCATAGCGGCTTCGATCGCATCCTCGATCGCTCGCACTTGAGTGGTAGAATAGCCGGTAATAATCAGAAAATAATCGGTTAAATAACAGATATCGGCGACTTTCAGGATGGCGATGTCCCCCGCTTTCTTGTCCTCGGCAGCGGTAACAATTGTCTCCAGAAACTTTTCGGTCTTGAGATTTTCGGCGATGGGGGTAATAATTCCAGTGGGATTGGTCATTCAGGTTGTGGTTATCCTTTGACTGAGGTGGTTGTAAGCGAGTCTTGAGATTATGTTAATCAATGGTTTTAGTTTCTGTTGGTTGTTCTTTAACAATTTGTAACGCCCAGTTGCGGGTTAGCACGGTGCGGGGATGAATGGGACAATGGCTACTTAAAAGATATTTTAGGGAATAATCGCAGGTTTGTTGAACGCTTTTATGGAGATTTTGATAGCTGAGTTGTCGTAGAGCGTTTAATTCGGGTGTATCGCCGCGATTGGGTTCCAAGGCATCGGCAATAAAGACTATACAGCTAAGATCGCTCATATTGGGTTGACCGAGGGTATGATTGCGAATTGCTGCGAGAATTTCCTCATCGGTAACGTTAAATTCTTTTTGGGCGACAATCGCACTCACATCGGCGTGGAGTAAGTGAGGATGGGATAAACAGATATTATCCACGTCTATTCCCGCCGATTCCGCCATTTTTAGCAGTTTTTTGGGCTTGAAAAATTTGGCCAGATCGTGTAGCAATCCCGCTTGCCCTGCTTGGACGGGATCGAGACCGTGATGACTAGCTAAATCAATACACATGGTCTCTACACCGAGAATATGTCGCAGACGGTGTTCGTTGACGTTTTCTTTTAACCAGTCGATAACTTGCTGTCGCATCTTTTTTTTGCCCTTGTGGAACCCCAGAACGATTGTAACAATTACTATACAATTTTGCCTATTGCTACCGGGTTCGATCTTTACCAATCATCCTCGCGACTAGCTTCTAAAACTTCTTCTTGCTGCCAATCATCCTGAAAAGGTTGTACCACTTTACCGATCGCATCGGCTACAAAAGACTTAATAAATTCTTCCTTGCGACTAAGTTGAAATTGTCTTTGTACCACTTCCGTCATACCACCGTCACCCCAGTCTTGATCGTGACGGAAATATTCGATAAAACTTTTGCCGGCAATGCGGGTTAAATAGGCGGCACTGACCCCTTGAATTGCCTTACCGACTATATAGGTAGTAAAATTTAATTGTAGGATTCTGGCTAATAATTCTACTGCTCCTTTCACTACTCCCAAACTAACTAGAGTTTTGCCCAAAGATAAGGCCAATTCCTTGCCTCGATCGCTGTTAATTTCACAGCCATAAACTTGACCAATTTCCCTGACCATTTGAGCATTAACCGCCGCCGTTGCTAACAGATCGAACACTGGTAAGGGAGTCACTGCAATCACTCCCGCACCGATCCACTGATAGCGATCGATAATTTTATCAGCTTGGCGACGACGTTGGCGATCAATAATTTTCCTAGCTTCTTCTCCTAATCTTTGGGATTGTAAGAGGATATTATCCGCCACTAAATCCTCCCCTTCGGCCCGTAAAACTGAAGCCAAACGTTTAATTAAAGCTAAAATATCTGGTTCTGGTGTGATCATTTGTCCCCCGGTTAACTGCACAGGTTGGGGATTAGCGGCAACGGCAATAATATCGGCGGAAAGGACCACTCCTTTAAGACGTTCTCGTAATTGTTTTAAAATAATGTCTCGATCTTCATCGCTATAGAGATCGATTTTATTAAAGACTAAGAGAGAACGTTTCCCCATATCAATTAAACGCAATAAAGGGGCGTATTCCGATTGTCGAATATCGTTATCAATGACAAATAAAAGTAAATCTGCTTCCGTGGCTAATTGTCGCGCTAACTGTTCCCTTTGACCTCCGGCTGCACCAATTTCGAGAATGCCAGGGGTATCGGTAATTTGAATTTCCCGATTCACACCTTTCATTTTTAAACTATAGGTTTCCCCTTTTTCCGTGGTTCCCATGGTTGCCTCCACATTGCCCACCATTTGACCGATGAGAGCGTTAATTAGAGAGGTTTTTCCCGCCGATCCTGTGCCGAAAACGATGATTTTAACTTCTTTTCTGGCTAAACTTCGCTCAATTTCTTGGGAACGCTTAACAAAAACCTGTTGGGTTACTTTATCTTGAATTTGCTCCACTTGTTGCCGGATAGCTTTTAAGGTTTCCCCGGCGGCCTCGGTTTTTTCTACCGGTAATTTTAGGGGTGGACGGGAGGAAGAACGCAACCCGCGGCGACTTTTTTGGCGCTGGGGCAGCAGATAAAAGTAGTACAAAAGGACGTATATTAGCAAGCCCAGCAATCCGATAATGAGCAAAAGCAGAATATTAGCTAAGATAGGAGCGGTAAAGGCGATCTGGATGTAAAGACGATAGATAGAGTTGACTAACCACAACATTAATCCGAAAATAAAGCTCAGACCAATGATTAAAGCGGCAAGACGGGGTAATTTCATCAGCTTTAACGGTAGGGGATTGCTTGATCTTGATCTTAGTTCTTTGCCGGCCGATTGTCGGTAACTAGAATAGACTATTATCTATAGTCATAATTGTTTTTATTCATCAGTAGGGAGGCACAATTATTTGTAGGATGGGTTAGCGGTAGCGTAACCCATGCGGGAGTTGGGTTTCATGCTTCAACCCAACCTACGTTCTCCACCTACCTACTCCCTATCTACCCACTTCATAATTCATAATTCATAATTCCCTCTCCCCACTTCCCCACTTCCTATTCCCTCGGGACAGAAAAGGGGTAAGATAATAAGTTTAGTGATAAGATGACCGAATTGTAAGCGGGGACTTGATATGGCAGAAACCCTATTATTTAATGCTTTGCGACAGGCGATCGATGAGGAAATGGGCCGCGACCAGACAGTATTTGTTTTAGGTGAAGATGTGGGTCATTACGGCGGTTCCTACAAAGTTACCAAAGATCTCTACAAAAAATATGGCGATTTAAGGGTTTTAGATACTCCCATCGCTGAAAATAGTTTTACGGGCATGGCAGTGGGGGCAGCCATGACGGGATTACGTCCGATTATTGAAGGCATGAATATGGGTTTTCTTCTGCTTGCCTTTAACCAAATTGCCAACAATGCCGGGATGTTACGTTATACTTCTGGCGGTAATTTTAAAATCCCCATGGTTATCCGCGGTCCGGGGGGTGTGGGGAGACAATTAGGTGCGGAACATTCCCAACGTTTAGAGGCCTATTTTCACGCAGTACCCGGACTAAAAATTGTCGCTTGTTCCACTCCCTACAACGCCAAAGGTTTATTAAAATCGGCGATTAGAGATAATAACCCCGTGCTTTTCTTTGAACACGTTCTTCTCTATAATCTCAAGGAAAATTTACCTGATACCGAGTATCTTTTACCCCTAGATAAAGCGGAAATCGTTCGCCAGGGAGAAGATATCACCATTCTCACCTATTCGCGGATGCGTCATCACTGTTTACAGGCATTAAAACAGTTAGAAAAAGATGGCTACGATCCAGAAATTATCGATTTAATTTCCCTGAAACCCTTTGATATGGAGACGATCGCCGCTTCGATTCGCAAGACTCACAAGGTGATTATCGTGGAAGAATGTATGAAAACGGCAGGAATTGCTTCCGAGTTAATTGCTTTAATTAATGAGCAGTTATTCGATGAATTAGATGCCCCTGTGTTAAGATTATCTTCCCAAGATATACCGACACCTTATAACGGTAATCTAGAAAGATTGACGATTATTCAACCTAATCAAATTGTCGAAGCTGTCCAGAAAATGGTCAGCGATCGCATTTAACAAATTCTCCTTTTGATACCGAAGTTATGCAGAGACAAAATTGGTTATTGTTACTGATCATCGGCCTAGTTGTTGCCTCGATCGTCATCCTGATTAAGTTACCCCTACAATTAGGTTTAGACCTGCGCGGTGGTAGTCAATTAACCATTCAGGTTAAACCCACCGAAACCGTCAAAACCATTCAACCTAATGATTTAAAAGCGGTACAAAATGTGATTGAAAACCGCGTTAATGCCCTCGGTGTTTCTGAATCATTAGTGCAGACTGTGGACAGTAAAAATCAGGTAATCGTGCAACTACCTGGGGTCACAAATCCCAAAGAAGCTGAGAGAAACCTAAATGTTCAGGCCCAATTAGAATTTCGTCAGCAAAAACAAGGTACAGAAGGAGAATTCCGGGCTGAATATTCAATTTTTCAACAAAAAAAAGCGGAATTAGCCGCCCTCAAAGCCGAGAATAAACCCGAAAATGCCGCTAAAATTGCCGAACTAGAACAATCTCTGCAAAAATCTAAACAGGCAATTTTAAATCTATTTGAATCGGTGGACTTAACTGGAAAAAATCTGCAAAATGCCACTATTAGTTCCACCCAAGGGACCAACTGGGAAGTGGCCATTACCTTCGACTCGGAAGGGGGCAATAAATTTGCCGAACTGACTAAAGCGATCGCGGGTACTGGTCGCAGTATTGGGATTTTCCTCGATAATGAATTAATTAGCGCCCCTGTGGTTGATGTGCAGTTTGCCCAAACGGGAATTACAGGAGGCCGGGCCGTGATTACCGGTAATTTTACCGCCGAAACTGCCAACGATCTAGCGATTCAATTGCGCGGTGGTTCCCTCCCTTTTCCCGTCAAAGTCGAAGAAATTCGCACCGTTGGGGCAACTTTAGGCCAAGATAGCATCCGTCGCAGTATCTACGCTGGTTTAGTGGGTTTACTGTTAGTTTTAATCTTCATGGCGGTTTATTACCGTTTACCCGGTGTCATCGCTGATATTTCCCTGATTATCTATACTATACTCTCTCTGGGGGCTTTTGCCTTAGTGGGAGTCACGATGACCTTACCCGGTATTGCTGGATTTATCCTCAGTATCGGCATGGCTGTTGATGCAAATGTACTGATTTTTGAGCGCACCCGGGAAGAATTAAGGGCCGGAAAATCCCTATTTCGGGCAGTAGAGTCGGGATTTTACCGGGCTTTTTCCAGTATTCTTGATAGTAATGTCACTACTTTAATCGCCTGTGGTGCCTTATTTTGGTTGGGTTCGGGATTAGTCAAAGGTTTTGCCTTAACTTTAGCCATTGGGGTAGCTGTGAGTATGTTTACCGCTTTAACCTGTAGTCGCACGCTCCTGTTAATCACCGTGTTAAACGTCCCCAGCGTCCGTCAAAAACCCCAACTTTTCTGCCCTAATTTACCAGCAAACCAGTAGTTATTAGGGAAATGGGGAAATGGCGAAATTCAACTAATACCCCAACCCCCAACCCCCAACACCCAACCCCCAACCCCCAACACCCAACCCCCACTCACCTCTTACTCAATATGGCATTTAGTGTTACAAAACAGCGTAATTTTTGGTGGACAGTCTCGGCCTTGCTGACGATTGGTAGTATTTTGGCCATGGTAATTTCTTGGTTCACTATTCAAGCGCCTTTGCGGCCGAGTTTAGATTTTGTTGGTGGCACGAGAATTCAGATAGAATTAGCCTGTGCCAAAAAGAATAACTGTGAGAAACCCTTAACTACTGCCGAAGTGCAAGCGATTTTAGACGAGGAGGGATTGAGTAACAGTAGTGTGCAGGTTTTGGATAAATATACTTTATCGGTGCGGACGAAAACCCTCGTAGAAGAACAGAGAACAAAATTACTCGACACCTTAAATCAGAAAATCGGCACCTTTGACCCCGAAACCAGTCAAATCGATACCGTCGGTCCCACCATCGGTCAAGAATTATTTAGGTCGGGATTTTTGGCCCTATTAGTTTCCTTCTTTGGCATTGCCGTCTATCTAAGCTTTCGTTTTCAACGGGATTACGCTTTTTTTGCCATTGTCGCCCTCTTTCATGACGTTCTAATTACCGTGGGCGTATTTGCGGTTTTAGGCTTAATTGCGGGGGTAGAAGTGGATAGTTTATTTTTGGTTTCCCTCTTGACAATTGTGGGCTTTTCTGTTAACGACACAGTGGTAATTTATGATCGCGTGCGGGAAAATTTCGCCCAAACTCCTGAACTATCGGTGGATGAAATTGTCGATAATGCGGTGAGTCAAACCCTAGCTCGTTCGATTAATACCACCCTGACGACTTTATTGCCTCTGGTGGCGATTTTTCTCTTTGGTGGCACCACCTTAAAATATTTTGCCCTAGCTTTAATTATCGGTTTCGTAGCTGGGGCCTATTCGAGTATTTTTATCGCTAGTACCCTACTAGCTTGGTGGCGCGGTCGTTCCCATCGAACTAAGATAGTGCAAGCTTAAAAATAGCTTTTAGTTGTCAGCTAAGTTTTTGCGCCAATTTCGTAAAATGTCGGATTTAATATATTTGCCTCGTTCTTCAACCTCGGACTTTAAAAGATCGGCTTTACTTCGTCAAGCTTTCCAGTTGATGCACTTCATTTTTTATTGGCGGTTCATAATGGCCAATATGCACTCCACCCCCTCCTCGACTGTATCATAAGTTACATTTTAATAAATCTTTATAGTTCAGAAAACGGGTTTCTTTAAAAAACCCGTTTTCTATACTGTCAAAATTGACTCAACTGCTACTGCTGTCGTCCCAGACAAGAAAAGTCCGGGATAGACAGCAGTATGCCATCTTGGATGCAGCAGAGTTTTACAGCCTCTAACTGTCGAAAAATTAAATCCCAATGAATGATGAACCGTGGCAACCAAATCAAAATGAGCATCGCCTTTTTTTGAGTATTGAGGTATTCCTTCTTCAGGACAAATGATTTCTGTTAAGAAGCCTTGTTTTTGACTCATAAGATGGAAAGATTGACCCCATTGCATAAATTGCTTAAGTAGGCGATCTTTTTCCTGTTCAATTAATTCTCCTTCTTCGTCTAAAGGAAATTGAGAATTAATCAAGACAATTACGATAGTTTGCGGAGGAACTTGCCAATCAGGTAGCAATTTTTCCCAGTTATGAACCATAAATGGGGTAGGAGATTTTATATATCTCTCTACAGAATTCATGTTTAAGCAATGAGATTGATAGAAGCAATTATATCATAAGTCAACCTACGAAACTTAAAAAGACCTATTAGTTAATTTATTACCGTCGTAGTCGCCTCATCAAAGGAATAAGTTGGTGGTGTAGGGATTTTATTAAGGGTTTGACAATCCGTTAAATATTGTTCAATGACGGTTTGAAAAGCCTGTTCTAGCTCATCAACGGAAAGACCATCAAAAACAATAATATCTTCTATATTAATGACACGACCAAAAAATAAGCGATCGCTGGCATCATATTCAATCACAGCTTCATAGCCTTTGTATTGCATTAGTTTACTCCTGCTTTAATTAAAAATTTACGAATAGCTTTAATTGGGTATCTTTTTAGTTCCTTTTGGGGGTGCGGGGAATGAATATTAAGGGAAATTTCATTAAGATCAAATCCCACTCTTGAGCCATCACCTTATAGCGGTATGCAGTCGAATGAGGTATAGTGCAACAGGCTATGAGTCAGTCTAGGCAAGACTTTGTCTGTATCTCACTCAAGCGAATACCGCTATATCATCCCAAAAGATGTTACGGCGGATGGGATCAACAAAAATAGAATCATAGGTTTTTCGCTGTTTTCTATTCATTTGTTGATTATAGTCTGATTACCAACTTAACATCTAAGCAATACTAATGATCGCCTCTTCCCCAGAATCTAAACCGCGATCGTCCCTTTAGAGAGGGGACTTGAAACACCTGATCAGTCAGAAAAAAGTGATTGTTTCTCCCAAATTCGACTGTGCTTTCGGATTCTTAAATTTGGACTTATACTGAAGTGAGAGATCAAATTGCCATCAGGAGTCAAGATGATTACGTTTGAAAATGCGTTAGAGGTAGTCAGTCAATTACCTAGAGAACAGCAAGAATTATTGGCTGATATTGTCAAAAAGCGGTTAGTGGAAGTCAGAAGACGAGAAATTATGGAGGAATGTCGTGAGGCGTTGGCAGAGTACCGAACAGGGAATTTAAAAGCAATGTCAGCAGAAGAAGTTATCTCAGAATTACGTTGTTACCTAGAAAGCGACGAGGATTCGTGAGAGAGTTAATTTTAACGACTAGGTTTAAGCGATCTTTTAAAAAATTTGTCCAGCGTAACGCGGCATTACAGCGACAAGTTGAAAAAACGTTACTGCAAATGAGGGAGGATGTCTTTGCGCCCAATTTGATGACCCATCGCCTAAAGGGTGAGCATGATGGACTAAAGGCTTGTTCTTGTGGATATGATTGTCGGATTATTTTTACGATTCAAAAAAACGAGCAGACGACTCAAGATGAGATTGTTTTGCTCAATATTGGGACTCACGATGAGGTTTATTGAGGGTTGTTAATGGATTAAATTCTGTTGATTCTTTCGTTTATTTTTCTTGGTATCGCTGGATGTATTCTGGATCAAAGACTTGGGAAAGTAGGTTTTGAAATTCCTCTTGTTCCGCTTTGGTTAACTGTTGTTCGTTGGCGGAACGGGAGGGGTCGCCACCGGATTCTAGGTATCGTTCGCGAGCGAGTCTAGAGAGTTGTTGTAAACGTCTAGCTTTTTGTTGTCGAAGTTGTTCGGCGTTAGTCATAGTCTTGCACGAATTCAAAAGGAACAATTTCTCCGTCAGGAAGAATCACCGATGTGGGTAAAGTAGGACTTAGGGTTTCGATATACCACAGCCCACTACTAGGATTAGAGAAACTGTATAAGACAATCGCTAGGGTTTCGAGGGCGTTAAAAACTAAAAATTGTTCTTCGGTCGGTTCCATCGGTTATTGTTGACATCCTCACCGCCGTGAAACGGACGGTGATTCCCAAACCTCACGATTTGGGTTTCTGCTTCTTTCCCTTGCGGGGTTCCGCACCTGCCTTAACAGATTTACTCTGTTCTGGTCTTATGGTCGCTCTACAG
>VYLI01000144.1_pt1 | contig 33023 bp, 30 predicted proteins | sample 5109511 | NCBI WGS metagenome assembly VYLI01 (sample SAMN12291808, study PRJNA351875) | freshwater metagenome | isolation source: freshwater lake | place: USA: Michigan, MSU1 Lake | collected 2011-08-19
GTGATGAATAAAGGTAAAATTGAGGAAATGGGTACAGCTAACCAAATTATTAACTCTCCCCAAAGTGATTACACCCGTAAACTTATCGCTTCCATTCCCCAATTTACCGAAAGTATCGCTAGTTAATTAGTAACAACAAAACTTCATAATGCTTAACAGTGCAAAAGTTAAGATTTCCTGTATAAATTCTCTCCCTTGATCCTAAGCATGATATGTTGAGGAAACATTCAACTCTAACCAACTAAAATGATTAGAGTAATCAGGGAAAGCGCAGTGCAAATCTGCCACTGTCCCGCAGCTGTGATTAAGGATTATCCTTATTAGTCAGAATGCCTGAGGAATGTGCGACCAAATCTAGTCAAATCCGCGAGGTACGGAATGAATATCCAGAAATATTGCCGCTTAATTCTGATAGCGGTGCTGACTGTTCATCTATTAATTAATTCAGCCAATCCAGCGGCAGCTATGCACATTGCCGAAGGGTTTTTGCCTGTACAGTGGGCAGCTTTTTGGTGGATAATATCGCTTCCTTTTTTCATTTTTGGCTTACGTTCTTTAACTCGTATCACTCAAGAACATCCCGAACTTAAGCTATTGCTTGCCCTAGCTGGTGCTTATACTTTTGTTCTCTCAGCCTTAAAAATTCCCTCGGTTACAGGTAGTTGTTCTCATCCGACGGGGACAGGTTTAGGAGCAATTTTGTTCGGTCCCTTGACGATGACTGTTTTGGGAACTTTAGTGTTATTATTTCAGGCTTTGTTATTAGCTCATGGCGGGTTGACTACTCTGGGGGCAAATATGTTTTCTATGGCTATAATTGGACCATTAGTTGCCTATTGTATCTATCATTTGCTTCTAAAAACAGGACAACAAAGAGTGGCTATTTTTTGTGCCGCTGCCCTAGCAAACTTGTTCACCTATATAACCACTTCTATCCAATTAGCCTTAGCCTTTCCTGCGCTTGACGGTGGGTTTATGGCATCTTTTATCAAGTTTGCGGGAATTTTTGCTCTGACTCAAATTCCTCTAGCCATTAGCGAAGGATTACTGACATTATTGGTCTGGAATTGGCTAGAGTCTTACGGAAAAAAAGAGTTAGAGACTATCAAATTATTACAAGGGTAAGGCTGAATTATGAACCGATATTCTCTAAGAAATAATTGGCTTTTGGCTATGGCCGTAATTCTTCTAGCAGTTTTGCCCTTAGTTTTTGTGCAGGGCGAATTTAGCGGGGCTGATGACCAAGCAGAAACCGCAATCACTAAACTTAATCCTGAGTATAAATCATGGTTTCGACCTTTCTTTGAACCGCCTAGTGGTGAGGTAGAAAGTTTACTTTTTGCATCCCAAGCCGCCTTGGGGGCGGGGGTGATTGGTTTTGTTATCGGACTATATAAAGGAAGGACTGAAAAAGAACAATCTGCCTCCACAGAGGAGAATAGCAATTAGTAGAAATGAGCCATCTAATTGATAGTCTTGCTTACAAAAATCGTCTGCGTTGGTTGCCTCCAAATCCTAAGCTATTGTTGACGATAGTTCTATTAATTCTCTCGCTAATTTCCTCTTGGCCTGTGCAGTTACTCGTCGGTTTTTGGTTGACTATAGCAATTACTATCTATGCGGGGATTCCCCAAAGGACTTATCTGCGCTTGTTATCTTTACCTTTGGGGTTTTCTTTAATTAGTTTACCTGCTTTTATTATTAATGGTGTACCGTGGGATAAAAAATCAATAATTCAGCAGGATATTTGGCAAGGTCTGGGATTTTCTTTAGGTTATTTGTATCTCTATATTAGCCAAACAGGTATGGAGCAAGTTGGGTTTTTATTCCCCAGAATTTGGGCGATGACAAATTGTCTATATTTTCTAATTTTAACCACTCCCTTTATTGAAATCTTACAAGTTTTCAGACAATGGCGATGTCCGATTTTATTGACAGATTTATTATTATTGATGTACCGTTTTATTTTTAGCTTACTAGAAGTTGCTCAAGAAATTTGGACAGCACAAAATTCCCGTTGTGGTTATCAAAGTTGGTCAAGAGGAATGAAAAGTATTGGTATTTTGGGAGGGCAGTTATTCCAGCGAACTCTTAATAATTATCGTCAGATTTCTATCAGTTTAGAAGCGCGAGGATTTCAAGGAAGTTTAAAAATGTCTAGTTCCCGTTCTTATCAATCTCAAAGAAGATACATATTTGAAGCTTTATTCGGTTGCAGTTTATTGATTATTCTTAACTTAGTTATCAACTAAAATGACTCAAAATTTATTGGAATTTCAAAATGTTTCCTATAGTTATCCTTGTCTTTCCAGTCGAGCTATTAAAAATTTTGATCTTACAATTTCCGTGGGAAAAAAGTATGCTTTAATCGGACAGAACGGTTGTGGAAAAACTACCTTATTTCTTTTAGCTAGTGGTTTATATCAACCCCAGCAAGGTATAATTTATTGGCAAGGAAAACCCTTTCAATATAACCGCTCTTTTTTGGGAAATTTACATCAGCAAATTGGCTTAGTTTTTCAAAATCCTGAGCATCAGTTAGTCGCAGCCACTGTGGAAGAAGATATTTCCTATGGTTTAAATAATCTAGACTTACCTACCTCGGAAATTATCGACCGTGTGTGGGCAACCCTAGATAAATTTGCTTTAACTCCCCTAGCTTATGAACCAGTGCATCATCTTAGTTTGGGACAAAAAAAACAAGTTTCAATTGCTGATGTAATGGTGATGAATCCCACATTGCTTTTATTAGATGAACCCACGGCTTATCTAGATGCACGTCATAGTCAAAAATTACGAGAATATCTCGAACAAATTCATCAACTCGGCACAACAATTATCCTAGCAAGTCATGATTTAGATTTTGTCTATCACTGGGCTGATTGGATTTTTGTCATTGATGACGGACAATTAATTATTGAAGGAACTCCCAGAGAAGTTTTTGCTCAAAGAAAAACTATAGAAAAGTTACAACTAGGATTGCCCATCATTCTAACACTTGTGGAAAAGCTAGGAATTTTAGCGACACAAACAGGTAACATGAGCCAGAAAATCTTTGAACAATGGCAAGAATATTTACTGTCAAAATAGAGGCGAAAAAATCTGAGTTTCCAGCTGCGTTGCTAATCCCAATAAAGTGATTTCATCAGCAGGTTTACCCACTAACTGGATTCCCACGGGTAAACCTTGACTATCCACTCCCGTTGGTAAAGCAATCGCGGGTAGGCCACTCGCATTAGCAATGGGGGAAGGGGCAATCCAACGAATCATATTATTAACCGCTTCTTCTGGTGGTAAATTTTCCCACTCACCAATTCTGGGGGGTTGATGTAGGAAAATGGGCAAAAGTAAGACATCAAAATTATCAAACATCGCCACAATTTGCCGCGAAATAATGTGCATCTGCTGCACTGCTTGCAGGTACTCCCCCGCACTGCCAGAATTCTCTAATAACCATTGGTTAAGGGGACTTAATAACTGCTTGGGAATTGCCGCCGCTGCCGTCCCCGCTTGCCAAATACGGCGAAAAGGAGCGATTAAAGCCTGTAAATCGGGGGAATACTCCGTTAAATGATGCCCCATGCTTTCCAAATTTTTAGCCGTCTCGAGGACAGCATTTTTATAGACGGAAGCCGCTTCGCCGAAGGGGGATATGGAAGTAGAAAAAGCGATTCTTAGGGGTTTTACGCCTCTTTTGGTGGCTTCTAGGAAAGAAAAGGGCGGATCGGGTAGCCAGTAGGGATCGCCCGTCGTATAGCCCGAAATCACGGTAAGCAGCGCCGCCCCATCTGCCACCGTCTTAGAAAGAGTGCCGTTAGTGGCGATACCGCTTTGAAATTCCCCCACCGGGGCATAGGAAACGCGCCCGCGACTGGGTTTTATCCCCACCAAACCGCAACAACCCGCCGGAGTACGCACCGAACCGCCACCGTCGGAACCCTGGGCAATCGGGCAGAAACCCGCCGCTACAGCTGCCGCTGCCCCGCCACTAGAACCTCCTGCGGTATAATCGCGGTTGAAGGGGTTACGAGTCGGCAAAAAACCCGGATTTTCGGTGTAGGGAAAGGAACCTAGTTGGGAAGTGGCAGTTTTGCCCAGAAGGATAAAACCCGCCCTTTTCATTCTGGTGACGATTCCTTCATCGTACTGGGCAATATTTCCCCGGAGGGCGGCGACTCCGTAACTAACGGGCATTCCAGCGACGGCATTTAAGTCTTTAATGGCGGTGGGAACTCCAAAAAAAGGCGGTAATTCGGCAGTATCGGCGATTTGACTTAATTGTTCCGTTTGGGCGCTGGCGGTTGCTAGGGCGCTTTCCCCAGCGACATGGACAAAACTACCAATTTGGCAGTCAAATTTCTCAATTCTGTCGAGGTATAAATGGGTTAATTCTAGGGGTGAGATTTGTTTAGTGCGAATCAGTTGGGCTAATTCTAGGGCAGATTTTGGCAATAATTCATCACTCATGAGCGATCGAGGTAAAATAGGTAAGTGAAAATAATTATATTCTTTAATGATAGAGATGGTTTTAAAGGAAAATTGAAGTAAAAATTTCCCTATCCCCTATCCCCTCTTGTCTTGGAAAATTATGACTCCACAGTTAATTGAAATTCTCTCGGCTGACGAAATTCGTCGCACCCTTACCCGTTTAGCTTCCGAAGTTATCGAAAAAAGTGGCGATTTAAATAACTTGATTTTGATCGGTATCTACACGCGAGGAGTGCCTCTAGCTAATTTAATTGCTAGTCAAATTGAAAGCTTAGAAGGGGTAAAAGTTCCCGTGGGAGCGATCGATATTACCTTCTATCGCGACGATCTCGATCGCATTAAAACCCGCACTCCTGCTAAAACCAAAATGCCCCTAGATGTCACGGGAAAAACTGTGATTTTAGTCGATGATGTTATCTATAAAGGTCGCACGATCCGCGCCGCTTTCAATGCTATTATTGAGTATGGCAGACCGCAAAAAATCCGCTTATTAGTGTTAGTTGATCGTGGTCATCGGGAATTACCAATTCACCCGGATTTTACAGGCAAAAAACTACCCACCGCAGCCGAGGAACAGGTAAAAGTTTATCTACAAGAGATTGACGGCAAAGATGGGGTGGAATTAATCAAATAAACAGGAGTTAAGACTATTAGTCAGGACGGGAAGTCGTGACTAATCCCCAGAGGAAAATAAACACGATCGCACCGATAATAGCGACAAAAATGCCCGGTATGCTTAAGGTAGAACCCGCTAGGGCAAAACTGCCAGTTTGAATCAAATTTAACAGAGTTCCCCCCACAAAAGCCCCGATAATTCCTAGCAAAGTCGTGGCCAAAATACCACCCCCCTGTCGCCCAGGATAAATAGCTTTTGCGATCGCACCAGCAATAAAGCCCAAAATTATCCAAGAAATGACATGAATCATGATTTTAATCCCGTTCAGTTAATTTTGTCTTTAATGTTTTCGATTGCGTCCTGGGCGGCGTTTTTCATGTCCTCCAACAAATTTTCTGCCTTATCTTTGACATCAGCTGCCACGTTCATTGCCGCTGCTTGTACCTGCTTTAATTCTCCTTCTGCTTTCATTTTCTCGTCGCCAGTTAATTCTCCAGCAGCCGATTGTACTTTCCCCTCGACATTTTTGGCAGCAGCCTTCATTTTGTCTTCGATGCTCATAAATTTTTCCTCGGTCAAGAAATTGTTACTGTCATTCTTATAACACAAATGCGGTAATTACTGCCCTTTAAAAACTTAAATAAATCTTAATTTTTTGGGAATATAGCGGTTCTCGCATATGTGCGGCACACTTAAACCTTTGCTTATTAAGCTGCTCAGGATCGGCAATGTACCTCTTGTGAATCAGAAACGCTATAATTATTATTGGTTTCGCCATTGAGAGAGATGTATATCTGGCCAGGCTTGCGCTTATTGTTAATTTTTTTGCCGTTTAAAACACTTAACAAATTTAACTATCGAATCACCAGAGCCTGCTGAAGCTTTCAGCCTCTATATATTTGCTAAATACAAAAATAATCTATTTTTAGGGCAAGGTAAAAGCAGCAATTACGGGATAATGATCGGAAGGAATAAGATTCAACCAACGAGAACGATCAACTTTTGCCCAATCTAACTGCAAACGGCTATCATAATAAATTGTATCGATGGCTAAATAAGGGTTATCAGTGTAATTATTAAAGCTCATTTGTTCGGCTAATTCCAAATCTGCTAAAGCGTCCTTTAATTTAATTTCTGACTGGAGAGGTTGAGTTAAAATCTGACGGGGTAATTGCTGAGAATTAACATTAAAATCACCCGTTAAAAATAGGTAATCTTTTGTTAAATCTAGTTGACAAAAATGCTCTTGTATGCACTTAGCCCCTAAGTCCTTAGCTTTGTCGCTATAGTAATCGAGATGGGTGTTATAAAACTGCAAAGTTTGCCCCTCAAGAGTGCGAAATTTAGCACCTGTTACCATGCGGGGATAAGGATTACCCCAAGCTTCAGTGATACTGCCAATAATATCGGGAGTTTCCGATAGCCAAAATTCGTATATTTCTAAACATTTTAACCGACTTGGTTGATATAAAATCGCACAATGTTCATCTAATCCTGTCCCCCTGCGATCGCTGCCTAAGCTTTGGTATTTTGGCAATAAACGGTGTAGATCCAATAATTGATTAGCGCGAGCTTCCTGAGTACCAATTATATCGGGAGAATAGTGAGCAATTAAAGCCGCTACTGCTTCCCTTCTTACTCGCCAATTACGCTCATCGGGATCGGGTTTATCGTAGCGAATATTAAAGGACATTGCTGTTAGTTTCATAGGAAAATGGAGAATGAGGAAGGGAATAGGAAGTGGGGAGTTTTTTCAGTGAACAGTAAACAGTAATCAGTAAACAGTAATCAGTAAGCTGAAAACTCACATCTGATAACTGATAACTCACATCTGATAACTGATAACTGATAACTGATAACTGATAATTAATTATCAGGATTTTTTGGCAATTGTCCAAAAGGGAAAAGTTTGACTGGGATTGATGATAACTCCCGTGATGCCATTGCGAGCAAAAGCGTATTCCTTGGTTTGCCAAAGGGGAATATAGGGAACTTCATCGGCGAGAATTTCTTGAATTTTGGCAAAAATTTGCTTTCTTTTGGCCGGGTTACTTTCCCGACGGGATTGTGCGATTAATTGATTCATTTCTTGACTATAAAAAAATGAGCCTTGACTTTGCGCTCCTCCCTCTTCGCAGCCAGTGTCTGGGGAACCTTTAGCACAATCTAAAAAGGGATAAATATAGTTATCTGCATCCAAAAAATCGGGATACCAATTAGATAGGGCAGTGGTATAAAGTCCCCGGCCAATATTACGGAAAAATGCCGCTCCTAGGATACTATTGGGTTCAAATTGAATCCTATTATCTAAATCCCGTTTTGATAGGGCTTTCATCACTGCCGCCACGCTGCTGGAAGTGATCGATCCCGAGGAGTGCCAAACTTCTACAATTGCTGGGTTTTCTTGACTATAACCAGCGGCTTTTAGTAATTGTTTTGCTTGCTCTATATTATGGTTGCCATAGCGCTCTTTAAACACCGGTTGTGACTCGGAAAAAGTAGTAGGAATGAGACTAAAAAGAGGGATGCCTTGACCTTGTAAAATGCGCTCATTAAGTAAATCTCGATCGACTAGAGAAGCAATGGCTTGTCGCACTAAAATATTATGGGTGGGTTCACTTTTGAGATTGAGGCTCATAAAGTTAATTGCTGCCCCAGAAGATTCGAGCGCTTGCCATTTTCCCTGAGCCGCTTCTGTGCGTAATTTTCTCACTTGAGGAGGGAGTAAAGATTGATAGGCAATATCCACCGCACCCGTCTGAAAACCGTTGAATAAATTGGCAGGATTCGAGAGATAAATTTGAACATTAACTCCCTTATTTTTGGCCGGTTCTCCCCAATAGCGATCGAAGGCTTCTAAACTAAAAGAATCGCTGGTAACTGCCTTTAATCGATAATGTCCCGTGCCGATAAATTCTTCCGGTTTAAATTTACCCTCGCCAATTTGATAAAATTTAGGTGAAACCGCACAGGCTCCGGGATAAGCTAAAAGAGCGGGAAAGGCGGCAAAAGGTCTGGTTAGTTTAATAGTAATTTCGTCTTCTTTGGTAGCGGTGATTTTATCAATTGTATCCCGGAGAAGAAAGGAAGGTTCACCACCATTTTTGATAAATCTTTCTAGGGAAAACTTCATCGCCTCTGCGTTAAAAACCGTGCCATCATGAAAAATAACTCCTCGACGTACTGGGATAGTATAAGTCAAACCATCGGGGCTAATTTTGGGTAATTCCGTGGCCAGGAGAGGCTTTAAATTAGTGGTTCCTTCTGCGTAGGTGTAGAGAGTTTCACCGAGATTATAAATAATAAAAAGTCCTGCTAACTCATAACTATCGGCAGGATCGATCGAGCGTGGTTTTAGGGTTGTCCCGATCATCAGGCGATCGCTATCTCGTTGTGGTAAATTGGAATTAGTGGACTGACAGCCCACGGTCAGAAGAAGACAGAGGCAAAATAAACTTAAATAGCGGTAAAGTTGGCGTAAAGGTCTCATCGATGGCGATTAACGGCAGCTAGGTATCAATCAATCCTATCATTTTTGAGGATAATCTTTTTCCCTAGGTTCCCTTAAGGAACTAGGTTGATTGCTTAATTGGTTGGGTAAAATTCTTCAATAACTGGACTGATTACCCGGAAAATTAAATTAAATTTTCTGGTCGAGAATGGCAAAAACTTGATAAATTTGGCCAAGAAGAAGAGCCAGGGACGAAAAGGTGTTAAATGGTTCAGGATAGCTGGAGCTATGGAGGCAGATAAACAGGGGAATGGGTCAGATTTTTAAGCCTAGATCAGGTTCCCGCAACGAATTAGAAACTCATCTTCTTTTATAAACCTCTTGCATAATTAATTTTTGGCTCTTCTGGTTTCTGTGTGGAAACGAGGTCTATACTGATAGAATATCCGCAAAATAGTCCTAAAAGTCTTGTCCAATAAGCACTTCAGGATTCCATAAGCAAAAATTATCAAAATAAGGATTAAATGGCATAAAGTCTATAAATAGACCATTTAACTGATTATTATTCATTCTTAATTCTCCTGACTACTGACTACTGGCTACTGACTCCTAACCCTAACAACAATTTTTGATTTTTACAAGAGGTCTTATCTATCAGCCATTTAGGTTAATCCTGTCCCTTCTAAACAAGCTCGATCGAAAATTGCCCCCGTGGTTACTGCCGAGGCTAAACTAGCACAAAGAAGATTGGCATTAGTAAAATTTGTTCCCCGTAAAACCGCCCCGAAAAAAATTGCTTCCTCTAAATCAGTTGCCGACAGATCTGCCCCAGAAAGATTAGCGCTAGTAAAATCCGCTTGGGTTAAAATCGCCCCGACAAAACTCACTCCCCGGCCATCGACACCGCGAAAATCCGCCCCGGACAAATCTAGATGATTAAAAACCGCTCCGGCTAAAAAAGCGCCGGCCAAACTTGCCCCAGTCACGATCGCATCGAGGAGAATTGCCCCGCGTAAATCGGCATTACGAAAATCTGCTCCCCTTAAATTTGCCCCTGTCAGGTCAGCACCGCGTAAATTTGCGCGTAAATTCGCCCCTGCTAGGTCGGCACCCGCTAAATCAGCCCCTGCCAAATTCATGCCCGCTAAATCTTTTATCTCACCCTGACGAATTGCTAATAAATCAATACTGGGAAAAGTCATGTTCAGCCACGGTTAAATACTGTAAAAATATCTTAGAATATTCGTAAACCTTTGTTAAGAAAGCGCTCCATGTCCCTAGAGCTATTATCCCTAGAAAATATTGAAGAAATCGCCCACCAATACGGATACTGGGCAGTATTTATCGGCATCACCCTCGAAAATATGGGGATTCCCATCCCGGGAGAAACCATCACCATTGTCGGCGGCTTCCTTGCCGGTAGCGGTGATTTAAACTATTGGTTAGTTTTAGTCAGCGCAATTACAGGAGCAGTTTTGGGCGATAATTTTGGCTATTGGCTCGGTCGCGCTGGAGGTTGGCCGTTTTTGTTAAAAGTTGGTAAATTCTTTCGGATTCCGCCTCAAAAACTAGAATTAGCCAAGGATCAATTTAGTAAAAATGCACCCCGGGCGGTCTTTTTCGGTCGTTTCGTGGCTTTGTTAAGAATCTTTGCCGGTCCCATGGCGGGAATTGCCCGAATGCCCTACGGTCGCTTTTTCCTCTGTAATCTGGGTGGGGCGACGGTGTGGGCGACTATTATGGTGACATTATCTTTCTTTTTAGGCCGTTTGTTCCCCTTGCACCAGTTAGTTAGTTCTATGGCTCGTTTTGGTATCTTGGCTTTAATTATCGTCCTGGCCTGGACAATTATTCACCCCATCCTTGAGTCACGGAAAAAGGTGGCTTAAGTCCGTCATTTCAGTTATCAGTTATCAGTTATCAGTTATCAGTTATCAGCTTTTGAAGGCAAGAGGCAAAAGACAGAATCTGACAATTCTCCTGCCTAAAAAGAAGGTTAGAAACTAGGCACATCAAAGCTTTTAGCTATCCCCCAGAAAAGGGGGGCTTGTTAGCTAATTCTTGACGGGGAGCGATTCATGGTGTTAATATAATTTTGTCCCAGATTACAACTATACATCAACGGTGATTGCCAAAAAAATTACTTTTTCTAATGGATTGGAATGTTACTACAGTAGTAGCAAAGAGGAAACAGAATACATTTTTTCGGAAATATTTACTGAAAGGCAATATGAAGGGCATGATATCGTCATCAAAGAAGGCGATGTGGTCTTTGATGTTGGAGCCAATATCGGTCTATTCTCTATTTTTGTCAAGGGAGTTGAACCAACAGCAAAAGTTTTCGCCTTTGAGCCAATCAAGCCAACTTTTGAGGTTTTGAAAAAAAATATTCATTTGCATTCTTTAGAGGATGTTGTTTTATTTAACTGTGGATTAAGTTCAGAAAATAACCCAGCAAAAATCTTTACTTTTTATCCGAATATGTCTGCTAATTCAACCACAAAGCCAGAGGATACCCTGGCTGAATTAGAAGATATTCAAGTGGATCAGAATTACCTAAAAATAGAAAATTTGTTTGAAGAGTTTTTCCAAGAAAAAGAACAAGTAGCCTGTGAAGTAAGAACTCTATCCTCCGTAATTAATGAACTTGGTATTGACTCCATCGATTTATTGAAAATTGACGTGGAAGGAGAAGAATACGAAGTATTTCAAGGCATCGAAGCTAAAGACTGGCCAAAAATTAAGCAAATAGTGGCTGAAATTCACGATCAAAAGAGACGCTTAAAGCAAATAAGCCAAATGCTGGCAGATAAGGGCTTCAAAATTCAACTAGAAAAAAGAGACTTGCTACCTTCGACATTCGTGGATATTTTCCATTTATACGCTGTGCGTTAGTGGTTGAATTTTTATTCTCAAAGTTAATCTATTTTTCCAGAAAATTGGTTAATAACTGACTGAAACGTTGGGCAATAATCGGCGCATCAAATTCTGAAACTTTCGCTCTACCTGCCTTCCCTAAGGAACGAGCTTTTTCTGGATTGAGAAGCACTTCTGCCAATTTACTGGCTAAATCTTCGGCATCTAAGGGATTGGCTAATAGACCTTGTACACCATCTTCAATCAACTCCGGTGTCGAGGAAGAACGACTGGCGACAATCGGTTTATAACTGGCCATAGCTTCAGCAAAAACTATGCCAAATCCTTCTTGCAGACTAGGTAAACAAAAAACTTGACAATCAAGATATTCTTGGATCAGTTCTTGATAGGAAAGATAGCCGAGAAAAGTAACATTTTGCTCTAAATTGAGTTCTTGTGCTAGACGGCGTAAATTATTCCATTCAGGACCTTTGCTGGCAATTCTTACCTCTACATCGGGTATTTGACGGCGGAGAATTGCGGCGGCGCGGATCAAAGTGGCAACATTTTTGCGGGGATACTGGACACCGACACAAAACACAGTCGGCCTCCTCTGCTCGCGGTTTTTTTCCTCATACTTGACCGAGGCTACCGCTGCATCCCACCCTTTGAGATCAATTAGAGAATGAACAATTTCGATATTGCCATCATACTGATAAAGTTGCTTGAGTCTAGTACGCGAATACTCACTGATAGAGATGACCATATCGGCACGATGGACGCTCACTTTCTCGGCTTTTGCCATCAATTCTAGAGAAGTTCGTACCCAACCCCGCTCAAAGGTGGCCTCATCGGCAATAATACCAAGAATATAAACAATAAAAGGGACTTTCAGGCGATCGCTGATGGCGTAACCATCCATATCGTAACCCACCACCACATCATAGTCGTCAAAGCGACGGGGATCGAGTCGCCAATTCCAAAGAAAGCGATGAGCCATATAGCCTAACGGCCCCGATGCTTTGGCTGGCGAGAAGACATCAACCACATGACCCTGCGAGCGTAACTCGTTAGTCAGATGGATATTGGTGATGAAAGTACCACTTCCGAGCTTGACATTTTGGGGAGTTGCTGTGATGATTGCTATCTTCATTTTTTGTCAAAGTTTATGGCAGCGCTTGGATGATGATGGGGAAATCATAACAAATAAGGTGAGCAGGAGTAGGTGCGAATCAAATCTTGATTCTACCTGATAACATTCTCAAAATCTATGGACGAACCGAGATTTTTGCGTCTGTTAGCCTTTTTTTGTCAAAACGATGAAATGTGCATATCGAGTATCTGGGATCATTTTTATCTTGAATAAATTCATCGAAAATTTTCGGTCTGAAACCCCGTCCTTTAAAAATGGGCATTAAGATGTTAGAAAACAAACGCAGATTTATTAATTATCGATAGGAAAGCGGTTAACAGAAATAACCGCTTCTGGAATTTTAAAAGAATCTGTTTAACGTTCGCGGCGCCCAGAGTTTTTGCGCTCACCGCCGCCCCCACCACCGAAATTGTCTTCTTTGGGACGAGCTTTGTTGACTTTCATCTGTCGTCCCATCCATTCGGCCCCGTCAAGAGTTTCGATCGCTTTTGCTTCTTCCTCATCGGAGGACATTTCCACAAAACCAAAACCGCGCATTTTACCCGTTTCCCGATCTACGGGCAAGTAAACGCGACTAACCGTGCCGTATTCAGCGAATACACCGTGCAAGTCCTCTTTCGTGACTTCATAAACCAGATTACCAACGTAAATCGTCATGGATTGTCTCCCAATATCACAGCCATTTCGAGAAGGAGATCGGACACAACCCAGTCAAGGCCATCAGGGAAAAACCACTTCTGTTTGAAACCAATGCTGCTACCGAACCTAACTACTCTCTCTAAACTAGCATAGCTGATCAGTGATCAGTGATCAGTAGGAGTATGGAGTATTAAGTGAGCAGTATTACACGGCGGTTTTCTGCTTTCTTTTCACTGATTACTGTTTACTGTTCACTGATCACTGATTAGGGTAGCCAAGGATATTGACTAAAATCGGGGGGACGTTTTTCGAGGAAAGCCTGTTTACCTTCGGCTCCTTCGGCGGTCATATAGTAGAGTAAAGTGGCATTACCCGCTAACTCCTGTAAACCCGCTTGACCATCACAATCAGCATTAAAAGCCGATTTTAGGCAGCGAATCGCCAAGGGACTTTTTTCGAGAATTTCTAAGGACCATTTAACCCCTTCCTGCTCTAATTCCTCCACCGGGACCACATGGTTAACCAAACCCATTTCTAACGCTTGTTGGGCGTTATACTGCCGACAGAGAAACCAAATCTCGCGAGCTTTTTTCTGACCGACCACCCGGGCCAGATAACTAGAGCCAAAACCGCCGTCAAAACTGCCCACTTTCGGACCGGTCTGGCCAAAAACGGCGTTATCCGCTGCTAAGGTTAAATCACAAACCAAGTGCAAAACATGACCGCCCCCGACCGCATAACCTGCCACCAGCGCGATAACTACCTTGGGGATGGAGCGAATTAATTTCTGTAAATCCAGCACATTGAGCCGGGGTACGCCATCATCGCCAATATAACCCGCCTGACCGCGCACCGTCTGATCGCCGCCGGAACAAAAAGCATATTTGCCGTCGCTGTGGGGACCTGCACCCGTGAGCAATACTACCCCAATGCGCGCATCCTCGCGAGCATCACAGAAAGCGTCGTAAAGCTCAAAAACTGTTTTTGGACGGAAGGCATTACGCTTATGGGGGCGATTTATAGTGATTTTGGCGATTCCCCCCCATTTATGGTAAAGAATATCCTCGTAGGTTTTGACGGATTGCCATTCAACGGTCATAGTCTCGGTTATCGGCACAGCTTTTTTACCTTACCCTATTTTGTCCCCCACTTTGAAGCCTGGATCGCCAGAATAGGGGAATGGATAGTTGACCGAAAAGGTTTAAAGCTGATTCCTTTCTTGATATTTTCTGGGTATTTACTCAAAATATATTGATCCTATTTGTTAACTTTAAAGAGGTAAAAAATATGAAGACAAGTAATAAAACTAAGCCGGAATCATTAGAGTTTTATTTGAGGCTAAAATATCCAATAACAATTTATCCTGATGATGACGGGGGATATGTATCAGAAATTAAGGGTCTTCCGGGATGTTTCACTCAGGGAGAAACCATAGAGGAAACCTTAATCAGTAAACAGTAATCAGTAATCAGTAATCAGTGAACTGAAAACTTACATCTGATAACCGATAACTGATAACTGATAACTGATAACTGAAAAATCACATCTGATAACTGATAACTGATAACTGATAACTGATAACTGAATTAAAGCCATTCGATTTCTTTAGCTTTTTCGGGTAGTTTAGCCGTGGCTTGTCCTTGGCTGCGGGACTGAAACCCAATTAAATCGAGGGGAGTAGCCAATAAATCTACTAAATCTGCTTTACCAAACATTAACTTGAGAGTATTTTTTGGTAGCTCTTTTAATAACCAACGACCGAGACGATAAATTAATTCGGAACTGGTAAAATTCCTTTGTAAATCACAACCATGTAGTTCATGCAAATAGCGATTTGAACGGCCGTAGCGTTGAAATTGACTGCGAAAACTCTTGATAGTCGAACGATGACGATGGGAAATAACGGCGGTGGGTGCATAGGCTAATTGCCATTGAGTTTCTCGTAAAATTCGCCAGCAGATATCGGCATCGCCACCCGTGGTTAAATAAGGACGAAATAGACCAACTTTCTCGAAAGCGGCTTTTCTAATTGCTAGATTAGCTGTTTGACCGTAGGGAGAAAAAGGATGTTCTAAGAGAAATTTTGGCGAGAGAATCTCTCGACGTTCAGCATATTTTTCTAGGATCGAGTTACCAGTTAATGCGAATATTTCCCCCGCAACGATACCAATATCAGTATCACCAAAGGGTTTAACTATTTCTTCTAACCATTGATAGGAAGGACGACAATCGGCATCGGTAAAAACTAACAGATCATAACGGGCAGTTTTTATGCCTAAATTACGAGCTGCGTAGGAACTTTGAATCTGATTTTCTGTAAGAACAATTAACGGAAATCCTGACCCTTTACTCTCGATCACCGCCTGTTCTAAAATAGACCCTGTTTGATCGCTGCTATTGTTATTTACGAGGAGATACTCGACTTGCTCTCGGAGATAGGTTTGACTTTGCAAACATTTGAGCAAATCGGGAAGATCATCTTCACCATTGTAGATGGGAATGATTACTGATATAAAGGGAAAAGTCATCAGAGACCGCCTAGAGTTGACCGCTACCTAGTCTAATACAATCACTGTAAACTTTTATGGCAAACGTTGACTTAAAATATATTCGGCAATGGCCAGATCCCCCGGAGTCGTAATTTTTAAGTTAGTTTCTTCACCGACGACAATTTTGACGGGAAAACCACATTTTTCTAATAAGGCGGCATCGTCGGTGACTTCCCAAGCTAATTTTCGGCCCTGTTCATGACATTCTTTTAATAATTTTACCTGAAAACCCTGGGGCGTTTGGGCCGCCCACAACCGCGAGCGATCCGGTGTATCCTCAATCCAGCCCTTGCTATCGACAATTTTAATCGTATCTTTCACTGGAATCGCCGCAATGAAACCCTGACAAGTGGCTAAAGCGGCGGCACAGCGATCGAATAATTCGGGAGTGGCTAAACAGCGCGCCCCATCGTGAATTAAAACCGTCTGGGCCCCCTCTGGTAGGGATTGTAAGCCATTATAAACCGATTTTTGTCTGGTTTCGCCTCCTTGGATGATTTGCACGGGTTTAAGGGCATTTATGGCGGTGATAATTTCTCGGATATCCTCAAAGTCTTCCGGTTGTGCCATAATCCCAATCCAGATAATTGCCCTGGATTGCATGGCAGCCAGCAAAGTCCAAGCGAGGAGCGGTTTTCCGTGCAGGGTGAGCAGTAACTTATTGCGATCGCTACCCATCCGTTTACCCATTCCCGCTGCTGGAATTAACAAATACATATTTTTTTCAGGTAAAAAGTTAACAAGAGTCAGGAAAGAGAATTCAGTGGACAGGAGTGGGGAGCTTTTTGCCTCTTATTTGTAAACAGTAATCACTGTCCGGCTGATGGTTAATCGCTTAAATAACCCAAAAACTATGCCTCTTAAGAGAATAAATCGAGGGGAAAGTGACCATAAGTACCGACTAATTGATCATTTTCTGACTGACAAGAAACCAGGACACCGCGATAGGTTCCCGTATAGGAATCGAGATAGTAAGCTTGTCTTTGGGTATTGTATTTAATATACACCGCTCCCTGTTCTGGGGGGTCTTCTGGGAGACTATTAGGTAAGGGGTATCCCAGGGCTTGTAGATAACTTTTCAGGGCTTTAAATCCCTCTTCATTGTTATCGGCACAGATACCTAAATTAATTGATTCCGAACCTTGGTTAACTAATAAAATTGCCTGTCTTAGAGCTTCTTCTTCTTCAGGGGATTGGGTAATTTTTAGTTGAATACATCCATATTCTTTTAGGAGTTTCAAGGCTTCTTCAATAGACATGAGCGGTTAGATATGTGTGGCTAAAGATAAAAAATAAGCTGTTGCTGCTGTCCTTACCGACAAATTCCCAAGTAAAAAAGCCCTAAATCATTGGGGTTTAGAGATAGGAAAATTTTGCATTGGTCTTAATCGTAAGATCGCCAATTTCGATCATATCAGGTTGGGGACAGGAAAATTTATCGGGGTTGTTCGAGCGCTCCGGGTTGTGCGGGCATTTCACACTAAATCCGGTTATTAAAGAATGATTATTTATTCCCCCTATTGCCTATTGCCTATTGCCCATTGCCCATTGAATGAGTGCCTGTCCTCATAAGTAGCCTATGCTCAACGGATTTAGTATCACTCACTGCTTTTTGATAGCCAAAGTAAGCACCTATAATAATTCCAGCACCAAAACCGATCGCTAGGTAAGACAAAATTATACTGAGGGGAAAAGAGGAGTGTCTCCGATGAGATAGGGAAAATCGCTCACCAGTCTCCACAATATTCTCAGCAGCTTCAGTGAACTCCTCCGGTGTCTCTAGGGCTTTTTCTTCGGTTGTTTCAGAGTTTTCCAAAGCTTCTGGGGCATCTTCTCGGTCATTTTCGGCGATTTCTTCGGTTATTGTCGGCAAAGAGTTTAATTTAGTGACATGATTGACGATTAAATCATCTTGACTCAGGGTTATCGATTCTTGCCAAGCGGGGATATCGGATTCCTCGGTCATACCGTAAACGATCACTTGTTCTAATCCATCGATGCCCAAGCTTTTGATTTCTGCCGACAAAAAAGGTAATAACTTGTGTTGATTGGGTATATTTTTGGATTGAACTTTTAGAGTCAGGACATTTTCTTGCGGGGTGGCTTCAACAACCTCTATTTTTCTGGTTAAGAGACTTTGGTTAAGTAGAGCAATAATAGCGGCTGCATCTTGCTGTTTAGCGGCATGGATAAGTTGTGCCTGATTCATGACCTTGAGGGGCTAAGGAGGGGATATTATACTAAATCCCGTGGAAAAGGTATAGGAAAGTGGGTGAGTGCCGGAGCAGGGGGAAACAATCCATAACTGGGTTTTTAAAGTTGAATTGGGACTTAATCATGCTATTAAAAACCGATTTGGTATCGGTCTGTCCATCCCTGCCCCCGGTGCCACTTAAATTTCCGCCACGGCTCTTTCGATTAAACGACGAGCCAGGGTTTGAATACCGGTATGTTCATAGTAATTAGTCGTCATATCGAGGAATGCCCCAACATATACCAATTTATCGGCAGAAAAGTCGATAAATCCCTGAATTTTGCTCAATAATCCCTGCTGGCTCAAACTGCGCTCGCTGACAAAACCACTCATCCAACCTTTAGTGGAGTCGAAACTTTGACCGATAAAGTCTAATTTTCTGGCAGTATTTCCCCCCGGAATCAATTCTTTAATACTGCCGAAAGTGGAGTTAGATTCTAATTCTTCCGGGGTGAGAATGCTGAGGCCCGATTCCACTTTCCGGATAAAACTGCCCCCCAGGGGAATTAAACCATCCAAACAAACTAACGCCGCCATCCGCATCAGGGATTCGCCGCTATAATCTCCCAGAGAAGCGACGAAATCATCGATACTATCCCCCGGAATGCCATTAATTTGACAAAAAGCGACTAATTCGGTCACTAATTTCAAGGTTAGATCGATGGTTTGCGCTTTTTCGGGGGCAGGGGTTAATTTTTCGATTAAACCGCCCATGAGGGGAATTTTACCACCGACGGCATTAGCAAGAGAGGCGGCGGCTAGGGCATTATCGGCGCTGTCGATGGTTTGGTAGAGCCAAAGCGCCCGTTGATAGCCCTGGGATTTATCATTAAACAACCAAACGGCTCGATCGCCAATCTGTTGGATCATGCTTTCGTCGGTTTCGCCGGTGACTGTGATAATCGTATTTTTAAACCCGACTAGGTTATCCCACTGTCCCGGCACGACATAATCAAGGGTTTTGAGAACTTTGACGGTGAGATTATTAGTCGGTAATTCGTCCACCAGTTCAAAAATTGGCTTACTCACGGATGTCTCCTTACTTTAATTTTGCTAGACCATCTAAATCGAACTTAGCTAACCAAGCTTGGCGATCGCTGGAAGAAAAATCTGGCTCCCGCGATAAAACCTTGACTTGATAGCGATTATTGACTAAAACGGCGGTGGCGGTTGCACCCTGTTCGACAGAGGGAAAACCTTTAATTGTGGTTTGACTGTCTTGGAATTTATTGGCCGCGGCGGGATTATTGCTGATGTCAGATATGGCTAACATAGCCAGAACTTTGCCATCTTGCTTCAGTTTTGCCTCAGCAAAGCCTTTTTTCTCCTGGGTATAGACGCGCTCGTATCCTCCCCCAGAAGGCGGGAAAAACCGATTAAAACTGCCGCCAGAGGTGGATTCTTTCACCACTGCCGCCGCCCCGCGAGCGGTACTTTCTTGTTGCGCTTGGTCAAATTGCGAGGGAGCTTTAGCACAGGAAGTTACTAGCAAAAGTACCGCTAATACCCCTGCTATCAAGATTTTGCCAAATCGAAAGCTCATAGTTCTCTTAATTAAAACTTACTAATGTTTGTTTGTAGTATATCTCTCGCTTATTGCTGATTATTGTTAAGTTTTTCTAGATTCTCTCACACCAGACCGGGAAAAGAACAGAAAATTAGCAAAATTCCAGTCAATAGCTAATTTTTAGGAGTACATCTCAATATTAGACCTCCTGCCAAAATCAAAAATCTTCCGTTAGTGGGACTTATGCGTTTTCGGTCAGCAAAAAAGGCTCAAACCATTACGAGACAAAGGGTTAACCTCGATTTATGATTTTCCTTGATATATCTGGGTTTCAGCGATTTTGGGCTTGGTCGAAGTAAATCCCAAGCGGGGATTGGAGTTGAGGCTTTTCTCGATTAAAAAAGCCGCCTCTCCCCCATACCCTAACACCCCACACCCTGCCACCACCGAAAAACTTTTTGCCGCAAACCCCAGCTACAGTCCCGCAATTGCCCCTCGCGCCATAGATGCGATCGCTTGTTCCGTGGCCCGGGGTAGATGATAATATTTACCCCCGGCTTTTAGGGCTAATTCTTTGGCAAAACCAGTGGAGACGAATTTTTTCTCCGTATCGATGACCAGCAGTTTAATGCCTAAAGAGCGAATTTTAGCGGCAATATCGAGCAGTTCTGCCTTAATATCCGGTTTTTCCCCCTCCGGAATCGGTTCGCCTAAAGATTTCGCCAAAGGAATATTACTTCTCCCGTCGGTAATCGCCACAACCACCACTTGACCGATATCCCCCGATAAACGGGCATTCATCCCCACATGAACCGCTTGGGTTAAACCGTGGGCTAAGGGGGAACCGCCGCCACAGGGCAGGGTTTCTAGACGTTTTTTCGCTAGGGTAATCGATTTGGTCGGTGGCAATAGTACATCTGCTCGCTCACCCCGGAAAGGAATCAGCGCAATCTGGTCGCGATTTTCGTAAGCTTCCGTTAACAGACGCATAACCGCACCTTTGGCCGACTGCATCCGATTGAGCGCCATGGAACCGGAGGCATCGACGACAAAGACAATTAAAGAACCGGCCTTGCGGGCCAACCGTTTTGAGCGCAGATCCCCTTCTTCTATAATCACACGACGTTCGGGATTCCTTAAGCGACGGGCTTTTTGATAGGGGGCGGCCGCCCGGAGAGTGGCATCGACGGCGACTCTTTTCACCTTGCCCCGGGGTAACATCGGCTTAATATAACGTCCTCTATCTTCCGAGAAAATCAGGTTACGCGCCCCCGATTTCCCCTGACGCTGGGCCATCTGGGCGAAATACAGCACACTGGGATCCAGTAAAACCCCTTCCGGGTCGAAAACAAATTCTTCCGGCAGATTATCGGGCTGTTCCGGTTCTTTTTCTTCCTCTTTCTCCTCCTCTTTTTCTTCCTGTTCCTGCTGGTTTTCGTCTTGGGGCGGTTCCGGTGGTGGCGGTGGTGGCGGTGGTTGTTGTTGTTCCTGTTCTGGGGGTGGTGGCGTAATCAGCGATCGAGGTACAATAACTAATTCGACGGCTCTTTTTAAGTCATCGGCACTGACTAAATCCCGACCTTCTAAAGCAGCGGCGGCCTTGGCTACCCTCACGGCAAAAATCTCGGCGCGATGACCTTCTACCCTACCGCGTACCGCTTCCTCCACTAGATAACTAATTTGTTCGGGTTTAATTTTTACCTCTTTTAACCATTCCCTCGCCAGGATAATTTCGGTTTTTAGATCATCGATTTCTTGGGCATATTGGGCGATAAAAGCGGTGGGAGAAACAGCATACTCGATCGCCTGATTGACGGCGGTTACTCGTTGGTCTAAACTGAGGACACCATCGGCGGAAAGAGCAATGGCAATTCTATCTAATAAATGGGTTCGTAAATCCCCCTCTTCTGGGTTATAAGTAGCGATCAGGATTGGTTTACAGGGATGTTGAAAACTGATGCCTTCCCGTTCAATTTGGTTGCGCCCTTCGCTTAAAACTGTTAGTAATTGGTTAGCAATTTGGTCATCAAGTAGATTAATTTCATCGACGTAGAGAATTCCCCGATGGGCGCTGGCTAATAAACCGGGTTGAAAGACTGGTTCCCCCCGTTTTACCGATTCTTCCACATCGACGGAACCCAATAAACGATCCTCGGTCACTCCTAGGGGAATCTGCACGAAAGGGGCCCGGATCACTTCCCCGGGTACCTCTCCACTGCTATATTCTTCTTTAGTGCGATCGTCCCATTCGTCAGGATTGTTGGGATCACAATTAAAGACATTACCTGCAATAATTTCGATCGGTGGCAGTAGGCAATGTATCGCTCGCGCCATGACTGATTTGGCGGTTCCCCGACGACCGGCAATTACCACACCCCCTAGAGCGGGATCCACGGCAGCTAAGAGTAGGGCTAATTTAATCGCTTCTTGGCCGACAACGGCAGTTAGGGGAAAATTGAGGGTCAGAGTGGGCATAGATCTAGATTCAGGCGGCCAAATTCTAGTGTAAAACAGAAGCTCCCGGGTCTGGCACTTTTCCCCTTTTGATTCCCTGCATCTCGATGGATTTCTTCATCCCTGAACCGATCGACAAGTTGCCGGGTTAATCTAGGATTAGCTCCTGATAACGGCTGTAGAGAGGACAAAAACATGATAGTGACAATAATCGATCGCCTTACGGAAACCAACCCGCAAATTATGCGAGAATGGCAAGGAAGATTAACCCCGAAAAATATCTCGATCGCCTCGGTTATCTCCCTCGTTGGTCAATTATTAGTTTACTTGTACTATCAAAATCTCTTACCGGTAGGGAGGGGATTTAGTCGTTACTGTACCGCTAATCCCCCCAATAACAACGACTATTATCCCTATAGGGGGCTTCTTAAATACTGTATCCAAGACTTAAATGGTGAATGGATGATTATCTCCCGGTTATGGTGGTTAGATATCTTCACTTTTCTCAGTATTACCAGCATTTTCGCTCTTTTAGTGGTGGGAACCTATCAATTAATCGCCGATCTTTCCGGGGAAGAACGCCGGGGTACACTTAATTTTATCCGTCTGAGTCCCCAACCCGCCAAAACGATTTTTATCGGCAAAATTTTCGGGGTTCCCATTCTGCTCTATCTCGTCTGTCTTCTCGCTTTACCCTTTCACTTGGGAGCGGGTTTATTAGCAGGTATTCCCTTATCCCTAATTTTAGCCTTCTACGGGGTTCTAATCGCTAGTTGTGCCTTTTTCTATCATGCTGCCCTTAGTTTCGCTTTAGCCACGCCATGGTTAGGGGGATTTCAACCCTGGTTAGGCAGCGCTACAGTCTTATTCTTTGTGTTTTATAGCACTATTTTTACTTTATCGGGCTATGGTGGTTCCCGTACCCCCTTTGATTGGTTAATTCTCTTTAATCCTAGTTTTGTCCTTCCCTATCTAGTTAAATCTACCTTTCTCCCCCCTGATGCGGTACGCTATCTAGGAATTTCACAAATCTTTGATCTGCGTTGGTACGGTCAATCTCTCTGGCAATCGGTTATAATGGGTATTAGCTTAATTTTGCTCAATTTTGCCCTCTGCACCTACGGTTTAACCAGAATTATCCAGCGTCGCTTCCATAATCCCCTCGCTACTCTTGTTAGTAAACCCCAAAGTTACTGGATGATGGGTTGTTTTAGCACTATTAGCCTAGGTTTTGTCTTCCAAACTCTGCAACCGAGCTATATTTTCGATAATTTTGTGATTCTTAGCGTTTTTGTGGCGATTTTTGGCTTGTTAATCCTTTTTGCCCTCACTCCCCCTCGTCAAACTATCCAAGATTGGGCGCGCTATCGTCATCTGCAAGGAAAAACGGGCATTAGTCTGGGGAAAGCTGTAATCTTTGGCGAAAAAAGCCCTTCTACCCTAGCCATGGCTGTTAACGTCGCCATTGCCATTTTATTCATCCTTCCCGCTATTTTTATCGCCCCTCTCCATCAATATAAACTAGCCACTGCAGCCGGGTTTCTCTTGGCAATGAACATGATTTTAGTCTATGCCGCTATCGCCCAATTATTGATGTTAGCCAGCACAAATAAACGCGCTTTGCTGGCAGCCACTAGCATCGGCATTTTGATTATTTTCCCCTTCCTCTGTTTTGCTGTCTTGAGAGTTAATCCCAGTCAATCTCCGCTTTTATGGTTTTTTACTTTTCTTCCCATTGCCGCTACTAAATACGCTACATTTCCCTCTTTCGCTTTGGCAATTTTCAGTCAGTGGTTGGGTTTAACCCTCGTCGGATGGCAAATTAATCGGCAATTAAATCGCCTTGGTGCCTCGGCAACTAAAGCGTTAATCCCGGGCTAAAAAATACCGACTCAAAGGGGACATTAAATAATATCTCTGCCCACAATTCTCTCCCCTTGAGTGTCGGTTAATTTTTTTTCCCAAAAAAGCTTGACAAAACCCCACGACTTGACAGATAATTTCTTATATAATGGGAATCCGTGCCTGCCTGCGACCCCCCTCTTTTCAGGTCAAATAAAGCCCCAAAAAATTAACCCCAAAAAGTAGGCTGAGTTAATTTCAGTAAACAGTGATCAGTTATAGTTGAGTGAGGTTCGTTGTGTTCAACAATGTCGATTCTGGATTTAATCATGAAGGAATAAACAATCTTGATGTTGTCTTCCAAAATGTATGTAACGTTCTTTTTACTGCCTCAAGCAATGGTTTTCTGGCGACACTTGTCCCAGTTTTCGGGATAAATGCAGATTCTAGTCAATTTCGATCTTTGGTTGAAGACTGGGCGCAAGGGGATTTCAGTCAGCTACCAAGTATCAAAATCTTGCCAAGCTCATCAATGAATGGTGCGAATGGGGGGTTTTCTGACAAAAATCGCACGATCTATCTATCTTCAGATTATGTTTCCCACGTATCGGCTGATCGTGATCCTTTAACGGGGCTTACTGGGACGCTATTAGAAGAGATTGGACATTTTGTGGATAGCCTTATTAATCCAAGATCTGATACTACTGGGGATGAGGGGGAATTATTTTCGGCTATCTTAATGGATCTGTCTCTAAGTCCTCAAGAGCAGGAGCGGATTGCCCAAGAAAATGACCACAGTTTTTTTAGTGTCAATGGTCAAATAATCCCTATTGAACAGTCTCTCCCTGATTTGGCTGGCAATACTTTAGCAACAGCAAGAGTAGTCACAGTAGGCGCAACTGCCACAACCTTTACTGATTTCGTCGGTGGCTTGGATAGAGATGACTACTACAAATTCACCCTTGCCAGCGATAGCCTACTAGACCTGAAACTAACGGGGTTAACTGCCGATGCGTATGTCGAATTACTTGATAGTACGGGTGCGTGGATTACAGGGTCTTACAACGATGGCATTGTTAATGAAACCATTCAACGGGCATTAACTGCAGGTACCTACTATATTCAGGTTCAGCCAGAAGTCCTAGCTGATTTCAGTGGATGGGAGAATACCAACTACAGTTTGAGCTTGGTAGTGACTTCTCTACCCGCAGACAATGCGGGAAATACCTTAGCTACAGCCCGTGTAGTGACATTAGGAACAACAGCATCTACCTTTAATGATTTTGTCGGGAATTGGGATCAAGACGACTACTACAAATTCACCCTTGCCAGCGATAGCCTACTAGACCTGAAACTAACGGGGTTAACTGCCAGTGCTTATGTCGAATTACTTGATAGTACGGGTGCGTGGATTACAGGGTCTTACAACGATGGTATTGTCAATGAAACCATTCAACGGGCATTAACCGCAGGTACCTACTATATTCAGGTTCAGCCAGAAGTCCTAGCTGATTTCAGTGGATGGGAGAATACCAACTATAGTTTGAGCTTGGTAGCTACTGCATCGCAAACCCTACCAACGATTACAGTAGCAGCCACGGATACATCAGCCGGAGAAACCCTTACAGGACAAACAGCCAACCCAGGGGCATTTACCCTAACACGGACAGGCAACCTAACCCAAGCACTAACGGTGAATTACACCCTAAGTGGAACTGCAACAAAGGGAACCGATTACAACAATCTGACGGGGACAGTGAGTTTTGCCGCGGGGGCAGCCACAGCGTTAGTCAACATCAATCCCATAGACGACACCTTAGCAGAGGGTAGTGAGACAGTAATTCTCACCTTAGGGACAGGAACAGGTTACACCGTTGGCGCAACCAATACAGCGACAGTCACCATTGCCGATAATGAGGTATTACCCGTCATCACCATTGCCGCAACCGATGGAAGTGCCGGAGAAACCCTTACAGGACAAACAGCCAACCCAGGGGCATTTACCCTAACGGGGACAGGCAACTTAACCCAAGCCCTGACTGTAAACTACACCGTAGCCGGGACAGGAACCAAGGGAACAGATTATAACAATTTGACAGGGACAGTAAGCTTTGCCGCCGGTTCAGCCACTGCCCTAGTCAACATCACGCCCATAGATGACACGTTACCCGAAGGCAATGAAACCGTCATTCTGACCTTGGCAGCAGGAACGGGTTATACCGTTGGCACGGCTAATACGGGAACAGTGACCATTGCGGATAATGAAGCTCTGCCTAATAACCTGCAAAAAATTCTGCAAGGACTATCATCAGCCGCAAATATTTTTACAGCACTGGATAATGTTTTTGCTCAAAACTCCCTATTACTTCAGAAGCTCGATTTACTAGGTAAACGGATTGACATTAATACAGCAAAAACATTTTTAGGAGATGCTAAGGGTCGCCTTGATCAAGCCATCATTAACTTAAATACCTTGTCCACCTTGAGCTTGAAAACAATTGTTGATCAAGTGTCGAATGGAATTAACAATATTGGGACTGTAACGGTTAGCATTGATGGACAGTTGATTGCATCTAGTCTTCTTGGTAGTGTCAATTTAAAGCCCGATAGCGAAGTTATTTTCAACTTTGATTTTGCAAAATTATTTACAATTGCTGAAGGCCTTACTGGAACTAAGACTTTTAGCATTGCTGGTATAGACACGAATGCTACTGTCACTGGTAATGCAAATGGTTCTGCATCCCTTAGTTTTAAGTTTAGTCTTGGTATTGACAAGTTAGGCAAGGCTTTTGTTAATGAAGGTGGTCTTCTCAATGCCGGTGTTGATTTGAATACCGCATTGGTAGGAAGTGCTGCTGTTAAAGGACTGGCTAGTGGAAGCATTAATGGAACAGGAAAGTTAAATCTTAATACCCTATTAAAAATAGATGATGGCGACACAATTGTTAATGAGCGACTTTATTTAACAAGCGGGACTTTGGCAACGCTCTTTGCGTCTAATGGTGTATCCTTCACAGGCGGAATTAATCTCAATAGTGTCACAATTAAGGGAAACATTGCGAGTCTGTCAGGATTTGAAATTCTTGTCGCTGCTACGGGTAGTTTGAATTTTGTCACGGGCAAAGCTGAGTTCGTTATTCAGCAGGATGCCCTTTTAGATGCGTTAGTGAATGCGGCAGAAAAAGGAATTGGCTCCCTTGCCAGTCAAAGTAGTAAGGTTGCCCGATTCACAAATAATATTCCGTTGATTGGCAATAATTTATCCACTGCATTAACATCAACTATCACTAAAGGGCTCGCCTTTGATGCTCCCAATACAGGAACAAAAGCGTATCTAGCATCCCGGAATATAACTGTTGAAAAAATTATTACCCCTCAACAATTCTTCAGTGGTAATTTTCTTACGAGTGATGTGTTGTTGTTACGCTACAATCCCTCGGTTAGCGACACATTGCAATTAGCGAATACTTCTGGTGGTTTTGATGCAGGATTAGCGAAGTTTACTCTTAACGGTAATCTACAAGCTACGCCGAATCTCGCTCTTGATCTAAAATTTGGTCTCGATCTAGCAAATGGTCCCTTCATCTTGGAAGGAGGAACAATTAACGCACAGTTACCGATCAAGGGCAGTTTTAACGGCACAGCAAGTATTGGAAAATTTCTTACGGGTCAGGTAAGTATTGCCAATGCCAACCTGAGTCCGATGGCAAAGTTTACTTTTAGTGACTTTGATAATGTTGTTGATGAGCGTTTCTATCTGTTGGGTAGCAATAATACCCTTTCTTTAGATACTATTCTAGGCAAAAAAGAAGCTATCGCTTTAACAGGTAATTTAGCTTTAGATGCGGCTCTCACGGTTGCAAATCCTGCTCAAAATCTCAACGTTCCCCTTCTCAACAAGCTCAATCTAGGCAGTTTTACTTGGAACGCTAGTGTTCAATACGATCTAGTAACGGGTCAAACTAACTATACTATTAAGCAAGATGCTAGTCTTACTGCAATTGTTAGTCTTTTTCAGGGCAAACAGGGAGATATTATCAATTTATTTTTAGGGGATTTGGTTAACTCTAACCCTATTCCTAAAGATATTCGTACAATTCTTACAGAAAAAATACCTCTACTAGATAAGAATCTACTAGATATTATTGGCGCACCGAAAGGGCTTCAGCTTTTGATTAACCCAGATCAGTTTAAAGGGAAAACTCTTCAGCAGATCAATGATAAAACAGGACAACAGGGACTTGATATTCTAGATTTGAGCTTAGATTTAATTAAAGCTGATAACGTTTTGAATCTCCTCACTGGGAAGGAAATCAATCTCGTTAGCTTGGATATTAGACAAACTCTTGCTTCGTTTGAAAAGAAATTTACGGTATTGCCCAGCACAACCGTGTTCACTTTTTATGGGATTGCAGGTGTCAGTGTCGGGGTTGACATAGAAGCTATCATTTCAATGCTAGTCGATACTACTGTAGGGTTTGATACGCAAGGTTTTTATGTGATTGAAAGTGGGGCGAAAGCGCCTTCAGGTCGGACTGTAGGGAATATGTTATTCTCTCTCAATCCTACGGTCACTGGCATCCTAACGGGAACCCTAGATTTAATAACAGTCATACGATTAATTGATATTGCTGGAAGAATTTCTTTAATAGGACAACTTGGACTTCGCCTTGATGATACTCCTTTAGGGATTGATTCTGATCCCAAAGTTCGTTTATCGGGGCTTAATGATACAAATTTATTTCCGACGCTGACTATCGACCTTGGATTAGGTTTGACTTCTACCTTGTTCCCTATAGGTAATTTGGGTCTGCCTTTGATTAAAAAAGGAGAAGTTGAAAAGATTGTGCCTCTTTATAACAAGAGTGCAGGCTCTCTCGCTGATGTCAAGAATGATGTTAAGGCTTTTATTGATAAAACTAAGGGAGAAGGAGGATTAAAAATTTATGCACTAGGCGTTATTACTGGCGACCCCACATTACTCACTGCGGGTACTACCCTTTTGGGGACTTCTCCTCAAGTAACTCAAGCTTTTAATGAATTAGCGACTGGCTTGAAGGAAAGTGGTCGTGATATGTTGGGCGCTGCTAAAGACGTGGCACTGGTAACGAAGACCTATGGACTTAAGTTGGGAGAAACGGCAAAATTCCTGTATGATAATTTTACGGGTGGGATTACGGGTGTTGCAAGTGCTTTATATAAGGAAGTAACTCAGGATATTAGTAATATTGCCAATGGCTTATATAATGGAGTTACGCAAGATTTGCGAAGTATTGCTAGAGGGCTTTATAATGGTGTTACAACAAATTTAGATACTATTGCAAAAGGTATTTATAATGGTGCGCTTCAGGATATTGATAAAATTGCTAAAGCCATCATAGATGAGTTTGGCAAAGGATTTTTGTTCTTGCTTGATAATTTAATTACGGAATTTTTGCCAGATGGTAGTAAAATTCGCAATACGTTTATTAATGGGGTAAATACCTTTAGAGAAGAATGGCTAAGTGGCGGTAAGAAGATTGAAACTGCCTTTAGCAATGGAACTAGCTATTTACGCAATACGTTTATTAATGGGGTAAATACCTTTAGAGAAGAATGGCTAAGTGGCGGTAAGAAGATTGAAACTGCCTTTAGTAATGGAACTAGCTATTTACGCAATACGTTTATTAATGGGGTAAATACTTTCAAGGAAGAATGGCTAAGTGGCGGTAAGAAGATTGAAACTGCCTTTAGTAATGGAACTAGCTATTTACGCAATACGTTTATTGATGGGGTAAATACCTTTAGAGAAGAATGGCAAAGTGGCGGCAAAAAACTGGAAACTGCCTTTAGCAATGGCACAAGCTATTTACGCAATACGTTTATTAATGGGGTAAATACCTTGGAAACTGCCTTTAGCAATGGCACAAGCTATTTACGCAATACGTTTATTAATGGGGTAAATACCTTTAGAGAAGAATGGCTAAGTGGCGGCAAAAAACTGGAAACTGCCTTTAGCAATGGTAAAAGCTATCTACGAAATACCTTCGTCAATGGGCAAAATGTTTTGCGTCAAACATGGGAATCTAGCGGTAATTACATAGAAGATAGTTGGGATTCCGCCGGTAAGTATCTTGGTAGAAATGTTTGGAATTCCGCAGGTAACTTTATTAGCGGGGTAGGTAGCACTATAAGCGGATGGGTTAATACTGTGAAATCATGGTTCTAGTTAGGCATCAGCTAATTAACATAGCGTGAGCTGGTTGATGGGAATGAAGGCGTGATCGTTGTCTTGGGGAATGTTGGGGGTGTGATCGCTTTTAGGATGTGGGAGGGGCGATCGCTTTTTTCTTGTTATAAATAATTATTAACCAATAGATTCCATTTCACCTGCATCATTGATGAGTACAGATTGTCCTATTGGTAAAGATGAGAGTATTTCACTAATTTTTGACATTAGAGGAAGTAAATGATTAGGATAAGTGCTACGAGAGTCTAAAATAATAATTCTCAAAATTCTACTGGTCAAATTTTGCTGATAAGGAAGATTTTTATCGGCTGTAATAAAAGCATCAAAAGGATGTTTTTCCGCTAAATCAAGAATTTCTCTATCCTTTAAACCACGCCATCCCATATCATTAACGTTATAAACCATGTCACCTTTCTTTAAAAAAGGTTGTTTGAGTTTTGTACTCAAAAGATTTTCGTCTAGTAATATAATCATTAAGCACAACGTTCCTGAGCAATGAGTAATTTAGCTGCGTTTTCTAAAACTTTCATAGTTTGAGTCTCCAGATAAGGAAAATCATTAATAAACTCAGCTAATCCTCCCTCTCCTTCGAGATAGTCGAACAATGTTTGTAAAGGAACACGAGATCCCACAAAAACCGGAACTCCACTCATAATTTCAGGATCGCAGTGAATAATTCCTTGAGTTTCTAATAAATTATTCAGCATCATGTTTCCTTCAAGATATAACGTGTATCATCTTTAATTATAGCGTTTCTGATTCACAAGAGGTACATTCCCGATCCTGAACAGCTTAATCAGCAAAGGTTTAAGTGTGCCGCACAGATGCGAGAAACGCTATATACCTTAAGATATCAAGTGCGACTCTTTTTTGGGGATGTGGGAAGGTGCGATCGCTTTTTTGAGAGATGTGGAAGGGCGATCGCTTTTTTTAAGTGGAGATGCGATCGCCTATGAAATGGAACATCTGGATAACTGCCAGCGATCACCGTTTAAGATTCCATGACGAAAAGGGGTTGATGTTGATAGCATAAATAGAGTAATAGCAATCAAAACCCCATGACACCTATCCGCATTGGCAATGGCTACGATATTCACCGCTTTGTTGGCGATCGCCCGTTAATTTTTGGGAGGGTCAGGATTGACCATAGTTTGGGGTTAATGCCAAGCTGAAAAATACCGACTCACGGGGGGATTAAATAATATCTCTGCCGACAATTTTCTCCCCTTGAGTATCGGTTAAATTTTTTTCCCAAAAAGCTTGACAAAACCCCAGTACTTGACAGATAATTTCTTATAGAATGGGAATCAGTGCCTGCCTGCGAACTCCTTCTTTTCAGGTCAAATAAAGCCCCAAAAAAATTAACCCCAAAAAGTAGGGGGAGTTAATTTCAGTAAACTGATAACTGATAACATTTTTAGCCCACCACCGATAAACTATCAACAATTAGCGAGGGAGTATAACAGGAACCATTCCATTGATTATCGGACCCCAGAGCGATTAAATTCTGCAAAGCTGTATAAACATTTCCCGTCACCATTGTATCTTTAACTCGTCCAGTGATTTTGCCCTTTTCTATGCGATAACCCAGATCGATATTGACAGAAAAATCGCCAGAAATATCGGCCCCATGACCTAAAATTTGGTCGATAACTAAGCCTTCATCTATTTGCGAGATTAAATCCTCTAAAGTTCCCTCTCCCGGTGCAACGATTAAATTAACCAAATCTGGCATGGGATAAACCCCCAAACCAGGACGAAAACCGTTTCCCGTCGGAGGAGTTTTTAATAATCTGGCCGTGGTAAGATCGCTATAGAATTCCTTAACTCTACCTCCCTCAATTAAAGACAAAAATTTGGTGGGAGTTCCCTCATCATCAAAGGGACAGCTATAGGGTTCTCGCTGGGGTTGTTGGGATAAAGTCAACTTTTCTGACATCACCAATTGACCGATTTTATCACTCCAGGGCGAGGACTTTTCTAAGATATGTTTCCCATTTAAAGCCATCGCCACCGTACCCCATAACAGGGTAACTGCATTAGCGGTCAATAAAATTGGTAATTTCCCCGTGGGACTATCCACATTATTTGCTGCCCATTGTAGTCGCTGCAATAACTGTTTAATTACCGTTTCGGGATGAGGTGTACTGCGAGTATATTCCCCATCATAAACCGCTAGAAAATCCTCCCCCCGCACCCATTCAATCCCCACATAATAACTCAAAGCTGTATCGGTATATTGACAATATAAACCCTGAGAATTAACTAAACGGGTGATTTCCCGTTCACATTCCCATTCACCACTACAAATAACCTCAGGGTAAACTTGGCGAATTTGGCCAATCATTTGATTACCCATCTCGATTAAAGATTCTACCGCCACATCTTGCCCAATCGGGTCATAGATTGCCTGTCGTGGTGGCGAAAATTCGATTTCTTCCGGGGCATTGAGATAGGATAAATTTAACGCCGTTTCTACTAAAATCTCAGGTTCCACATCACCATAACCCACCGCTAACCCTGGACAACCCTCGCGCCATAATCTTAAGGCAGTTCCCACGGATTCGGAACTTTCTAGCTGTTTGAGACGATTAGCCTCAAAAAAAACGGGATGGGAAAGGGAGGAAGATTGATAAACTTCGGCTGCCACCGCTCCCGATTTGAGAGCTAGTTCGATGAGTTGTTGCGGATCGATCGTCATGGTGATAGTTTTTGAGATAATAGCTATCTGATTATCTCAAGCCCCGGCACTTCGGCGCAAACGCTGCTAATAAGACTGCGGCGAGTTAAAAAATTTTTGCTTATTGATCAATATTTTTGAGCAAAGATGATCAAGTGGGCAATGAAGTTATCATAAAATCGATCGAGAGTCAAAAACATGGATACTCCCACCTAGAGAGGCCGAAAAAATGACGATTGCCAAAAGCGACGAAACTGCCACCTCTCCGGCACTGATAGAAGAAGATTTCGAGGACTTCTGGGAAC